>UMFZ01013182.1_pt1 | contig 18566 bp, 17 predicted proteins | sample 1965141 | NCBI WGS metagenome assembly UMFZ01 (sample SAMEA4836059, study PRJEB28245) | human gut metagenome | biome: gut microbiome; material: fecal sample | place: Denmark | collected 2008
TGCCGGTGGGCGAGCGCCCCGCCAACGCCCCTGACCCGATGGAGGAAAAGCGTGCGCCTGATTTGAAGGACCTGCACCTGCTGCTGGCCGAGGACAATGAGCTGAACGCTGAGATCGCCGTGACGCTGTTGGAGGAACAGGGCGCGAAGATCACCGCTGTGACCAACGGCAAGGAGGCACTGGAGGCCATCCAGAACGCCGCGCCCCGCACCTACGACGCGATTCTGATGGACGTGATGATGCCTGAGATGAACGGTTTGGAAGCTACCCGCTGCATCCGCGCGTTTGAGGGCAAAGGCCCCGACGAGGGCACGCCTATCATTGCCATGACGGCCAACGTCTTTGCCGACGATGTAAAGGCCTGCTTGGATGCGGGCATGAACAGCCACGTAGGTAAGCCGCTGGACATGAAGATCCTGATGGCCGAAATTTTGAAGTACACGAACCGCACCCGCTCGATTTGCTGAAGAATCTAAAGTAAAACCCGCTTTTTTCAAATTAGATTAAGAAAATGTGCCCGCCATATTGCAAAAACTATTTTTTCGGATGTATAATAGGAAGGATAGTTTTTGTGGTATGGCGGGTGCTTTTGTGTGCCCCCGAACATGGAGGGTGAATTATGGCAACGAAGTATATTTTTGTGACCGGCGGCGTTGTGTCGGGCTTAGGCAAGGGCATCACAGCGGCCAGCCTGGGCCGTCTGCTCAAGACCCGCGGGCTGAAGGTGGCCAGCCAGAAGCTGGATCCCTACATCAATGTGGACCCCGGCACGATGAGCCCCTTGCAGCACGGCGAGGTGTTCGTGACGGACGACGGCACCGAGACCGACCTGGACTTGGGCCATTATGAGCGTTTTATCGATGAAAACCTGAACAAATACTCCAACCTGACCACCGGCAAAGTCTACTGGAACGTCCTGAACAAGGAGCGGCAGGGTGCCTACCTGGGCCAGACCGTGCAGATCATCCCCCACATCACCAACGAGATCAAGAGCTACATTTATAACCTGGCCAAGAGCACCGAGGCCGATGTCGTTATCACCGAGATCGGCGGTACCACCGGCGATATCGAGAGCCAGCCCTTTCTGGAGGCCATCCGCCAGGTCGGCCTGGAGCAGGGCCCTGAGAACTGCTGCTACATCCATGTCGTGCTGGTACCCTACATTTCCGGCTCCGACGAGTACAAATCCAAACCGGCCCAGCATTCCTGCAAGGAGCTGCAGGGCATGGGCATCGCGCCGAACATCATCGTCCTGCGCGCCGACGGCCCTGTGGGCAACGACATCAAGCGCAAGATCAGTATGTTCTGCAACGTGCGCCCCGACTGCGTCATTGAGAACCTGACGATGCCGAGCCTGTACGAGTGCCCCCTGATGCTGGAAACCGCCGGCCTGACCAACGTAGTGGCCCGTCAGCTGCACTTGCAGACCCCGCCCACCGACCTGACCGAGTGGAAAGAACTTATCAGCCGCATTGCGACCCGCAGCAAGACCTGCACCATCGCGCTGGTGGGCAAGTATGTCAAGCTGCACGACGCCTACCTGAGCGTCATGGAGAGCCTGTACCATGCGGGCTTTGAGAACGAGAGCAAGGTCAACATCAAGTGGGTGGACAGTGAGCACCTGGTGGACCAGAACTGCTGTGCCGAGGAACTGGGCGACGCCGACGGTATCATCGTACCGGGCGGCTTCGGCGACCGCGGCATTGAGGGCATGATCCAGGCTGCGCAGTACGCGCGGGAGAACCATGTTCCCTACTTTGGCATCTGCCTGGGTATGCAGATCATGGTCATGGAGTACGCCCGCAATGTGCTGGGCTACGCCGACGCCAATTCCAGCGAGTTTACGCCCGAGGGCCATCATAACGTCATTGACCTGATGCCGGATCAGCAGGGTGTCGAGACGAAGGGCGGCACGATGCGCCTGGGCAAGTACCCCTGCACCATCACCCCGGGCACCAGGATGGCCGAGTGCTACGGCACGCTGAACATCGACGAGCGCCATCGCCACCGCTATGAGTTCAACAACGAGTTCCGCGCCGAGTTTGAGGAAAAGGGCCTGGTCATTGCAGGCACCAGCCCGGACGGTCGCCTGGTCGAGGCTGTCGAGATTCCGGGCCGTGACTTCCACCTGGGTGCCCAGTTCCACCCCGAGTTCAAGAGCCGCCCGAACCGCGCCCACCCGCTGTTCAAGGGCTTCATCGCCGCCGCGCTGAAGTACCAGAGCGAGCACACCCCAACCGACCATCCCATGTCGCTGGGGGAATAAAATTGTAATAATAGAGCCTTCCCCCGAGGGGGAAGGCTTTTTGCTGCCCATCAATTTACAACTCTTTCACATTTTCCCCGCAATATCCCCTGCCTTCGATTCGTACTGTTATATAGAGCAGGCTCACACGAAAAAACCGCCAATATCCTGTCAAAAACCCGCGTATTTCTTGTGCGGATTTTCGCTTGTTTTATGCGCCCCTGGCGGCGTATAATGATACATCATCGAAAGGGTGTAAATCTATGCGTAACTGGTGTTCGCGCCATCCGGTCTGGTTCATGGCGCTCTATGCTTTGTTTTACTTAACGTTTTTCTCGCTGCTAGAACACACCGTCCTGACGCCGGACCTGTGGGTCCACTGCCGGTTGGACGATGTGATTCCTTTCTGCAAATATGCCATTGTACCGTATCTTTTGTGGTTCCCGTGGATTCCGTTCACGCTGTTCTACCTGCTGTACAAGGCCCCACGGGAGGATTTCTGGCGGCTGTGCGTGCCGCTCTTCACCGGCATGACGATGGCGCTTTTGTTCTACGTCATCGTACCCAACGGCTTGGCGCTGCGCCCGCATTTTGTGCCGGGCAACGACATTTTCGCGCAGCTGGTGCGGATGATCTACCGCAGCGACACGCCGATGAACGTCTGTCCGTCCATCCATGTCTTCAACTCGGTCACGCTGATGCTGGCCTACTACCGCAGTGCGGTTTTTGACGCCCCGCGCCGCCGCTGGATGCGCCCCGCTGCCATGGTGCTGTGTATGTCCATCACGCTTTCCACGATGCTGCTCAAACAGCACAGCGTTATTGACGTGGTGTTCGGCCTGCTGCTGGCCTTGGCGCTGGACTATGGTGCCACGGTCTTGCAGAGCGAGGACGTCGGGCACAGGCGTCTGCCGGAGAGGTTATAAAAAACAAAAGCCTCCCTTGTTAAAGGGAGGTGAAGGGATTCCTGCGGCGGCACGGCAAGCGTGCACACTCCCGCAAGGTCGCAGCAATCCCCCAGTCCGCTCACGCGGACAGCCCCCTTTAACAAGGGGGCCTTTTTATTTACAGCGCATACACCAATATTCCCACAAGGATCATCGCCAGCGCAATGATTTTCTTGGGGTTCATCTTCTCATGGAAGATCGTCACACCGAAGATCGTGACGTAGATATACCCGGTCGCTTCCAGCACCGGGCCGACGTTCAGCGGCACGCCCTTGTAGGCCAGCATCGTCAGCAGCGTGCAGCCCACAAACAGGCCGTAACCCAGAATCACGCGCCAGTCGGTGTACTCAGCCAGGACGGACTTGTGCTCCCGCAGGGCGGCCTTTTTCAAAAGCACCTGTGAGACCGAGGATAAAAACGTGCTGCACAGATACAGCAGTACGTAGGGCAGCTGTGCCTGGTTCATTGGCCGCCCTCCCCTTCGTTATCGGCACGCACAAACAGCACGATGCCGCAGATAATAATGACCGCGCCGATGACTTGCCGCGGCGTGACGGCCTCGCCAAAGACGGCCAGGCCCAGCAGGATCCCCCACACGACGGTGACGGCCTTGTTGGCGTAGGCGGTCGTCAGCGGCAGATGCTTGATGACCTGCTGCCAGCCCACCGCATAGACGACCAGCGCCAGCAGCATCAGGCCGTACAGCACGATGAACGCCGCGCTCAAAAACGGCTGCTGCGCGGCCAGCTTGCTGCACACGCTGCTGCCCGCATAGATACCCAAAATAATATGCAGCAGCAAGAACCACTTTGCCTGCTTCATGCGTTGTCCCCCTCATGCCGGATGACCTCGCGCTCGACGTACTGGGGGGCGGCGTTGGCACACATATAGATGCGGCCGACGTACTCACCCATGATGCCCAGCACGACCAGAATCATGCCGCCCAGCAGCAGCAGCAGCGCCGTGGTGGACGCCCAGCCGATGGGTGCGCCTGTGCTGGTGAAGTGGCTGACGATAATATAGATCAGATACAAAAAGCCCGCCGCCGCAAACAGTGTGCCAAAGTAGGTGGCAATGCGCAGCGGCTTGACGGAAAACGATGTAAAGCCGTTCATCCAGAGATTCAGCAGTTTGCTTAAGGTATAACCGCTGCGGCCTTCCTCGCGGGCGCGGTGGTGTACCGGCACGTTGCAGATATGCTTGGTGGAGCGCAGCACCAGCCCGATGACATAAGGGTAGCAGTGCTCATAGCGCAGCATCTCGTCCACCACAAAACGGCGGGCGGCAAAGTAGCTGTTGACCACCAGCTCCGGCGGCTTGCCCAGCATGATCTCGGTCATTTTGCTGTTGACCCAGCTGCCAAAGTTGCGCCAGCCCGCCTGGCGTTTGCTGTCATAACTGGCGTAGACGACGTCGTAGCCCGCGTCAATTCTTTCCAGCAGCTTGCCCACCTCGTCGGCAGGGGTCTGGCCGTCGTCGTCCAGGCAGACGACGATATCACCGCTGCACTTGTGGAAGCCCGCCATCAGCGCGGCATGCTGGCCGAAGTTTTTCGCCAGATCCACGCCCAGCACATGGGGGTCCGCCGCCACCAGGCTGCGGATGGTGCCAATGGTATTATCAGGCGAGCAGTCATTGACGAGGATGACCTCGTAGTCATACTGGGGCATCGTCTGCATTGTGGCGGCAATTTCCGCCACCACGCCGCCCACCGTATGCTGGGAGCGGTAGCAGGGAATCACATAAGAAATTTTCTGCATAGCTGTGTACATCCTCTCAACTGCGCTTATAAACGACCAGATCCTCGGTGGAGACAAGCTCCTGCCAGTTTTCGGCCAGCAGGCGTTCCTCCACGCGGGTGCCGTGGCCGCACATGACATAGCGGGAATAGATCGGGTTTTCGGCATCCCACAGGTAGCTGTTTTTGTCAAATTCAATGCCCATGCCGTCCGGCACGGCGTAGAGGTAGCCGTGGAATACGCCGTCGTCGTAGGTGTAGGCCAGCGTGTTGTCCCAGGGATCGGCACCGGCGGCCTGCACATCGGCGGCCAGGGCGTCCTCGACCACAGTCATCTGGGCGGCCATGACCTCATTCATTTCCGGCTGGCTGCCACGCTCAAAGTTCATGGGCAGCAGCAGGACAACCAGAATCGGCAGCCAAACCACCGCCGGGGCGGCGTCCTCCACAACAATAGCCCCCAGCAGCAGAATAGCAAGCAGCATCATGTGGCGCGGGTCGATGTTATACATCGTCAGCAGCACCAGCGCAATGGCGGCGCTGCAAAACAGGGCACAGGCTTTCAGCACCACCGGGCGGCCCTTGCGCTTATCCCAAAGCAGGCATCCCACCGCCGCCAGCACGACCACCAGGAAGGTGACGCAGCCGCCGCCGATGTAAGTCTTGCCGCCCTTGATGGTGGGCCAGATATCGTAGAGCCAGGCGTTGCCCAACAGGGCCGTTGCGCGGATCCACTCATAGCGAATCGCCGCGATGGGGTGGCCCTGCAGCAGCAACTGCACGCCGTCAAAATCCATGCCGCCGTCACTGAAATAGGGCGCGGCCAGCTTAGCCATCGCAAAGAGCGAAACGCCGAACCCCGCCGCTGCCGTGACAAAGCAGGCGTTGCGGCGCCGTTTGTTCTGCCACACCGCCGTCAGCGGGAACACCCAGAACAGCAGCGCGTAGGGGCGGAAGATCGTTTCCACCGCGCAGGCCGCCGCGCAGACGGCGAGCCAGCCGGTCTTATCGGTGCGGTGCAGCGCCGCAGCACTGCCCACGATGAGAAACGCCAGCATATAGTGCATGGCCTCCGATGCGCCGCTGATGCAGGAGCGGATGGGCATGGCAATGGCAAACAAACTGGCGCAGAGCACAATGCACTGCCACCAGTTCAGCTTAGCGCTGCGGGCAAACGCCGCAATGCCCAGCGTGATAAACAGCAGGTTGCACCACAGCACCACGTTGACGCTGCTGCCGAACAGAAAGCCCGGCAGCGCGTAGGCCCAGATGAGCAGCGGCCCCCAGGTGCCATAGCGGCCAATGTCCGCCGTGCCCTCCTGGTAGCCAAAGTACCCCTGCGGGCCGCCGTGGGTGATGACGCTGACAACCTGGCGATTATAAAGCACTTCGTCGTTGTTCATCGTGGTGGGCAGCCAGATTTTGTTCAGCGGGGTGCGGCTGGTCAGGAAGTAAAATCCCGCAAGGAACACGACTGCCCCCAACACGCAGAGCAGCGCATTGGGGGTCTTTTCGAGAAACGTTTTGACTTTTTGCATCGGTTTTGCTTTCATCATTCCTTCTCCGCCAGGCGGGCCATAAACACAACGTCCCGGTATTGGCCGTCCAGCAGTTCCATATCGCGGAAGATGCCTTCCTGCACAAAACCGGCCTTTTCATAGCTGCGGCGGGCGGCGGTGTTTTCGGCCAGCACGCGCAGACTGATACGGTGCAGATGCAGCCCCGCAAAGCCGAAATCGGTGAACAGGCGGGCCGTCTCGGTGCCCAGACCCTTGCCGCGGGCACTCTCCTCGCCGATGAAGATGCCGTACTCGGCGCTGCGGTTGTGGGGGTCGATATCGCGGTAATAGACCGAGCCGACCGGCTTGTCGTCGGCCTTATCCACAATGATATACTGCACGACCTGGCCGGTGGCAACCTTCGTTGCCAGCCAACTGCGGTGCATTTCCGGCGTGAAGGTCTGGCGGAAGATGAAGTTCTGCACCACAGACGGCGTGTTGCGCCATTTGACGATCAAATCGGTATCGGCATCCGTGATGGGCCGCAGCATCACCGCCGCGCCGTCCAGGATGGGAAGTTGGGGTGTGTTCATAAAGTCTCACCTATTTTTACATTCTGCTGTCCTGTAGGGGCCGCACATGTGCGGCCCGCAACGCGGTGGAAAACGGCCGTCTGCCCTATACGCAAGGGCCGGGCATGCCCGGTCCCTACATGGTGCGCATATAAATCATGCACTTCTCACTCTGATAAATCACCTGCCACCCTTCGGCGTCCAGTCGGGCGGCGGTGGGGGTGTCGGCGGCAGTCATCACATAGCGGGAATAAATTTCGTGGTTCGGGTCGGTCAGGTAGGTGGCCTCGTCAAACTGGATGCCCATGCCGTCGGGCACGCCGTAGAGCAGGCCGCAGTGTACCGGGTCGCCGAAGGCGTAGGCCACCGTGTTGTTCCAGGGGGCGTCGCTGTCGGCACGGTAATGGGTCAGCACGGTTTCCACCTGCTGGACCTCGGCGTCCCACTCGGCGCTGTAATGGGGCATCGTGTAGCCGTCGGCCAGGTTCACCACACCCAGCAGTGCCAGCGCGGCCGCAGCCAGCGCCGTGCCGCCCGCCGGGCGGGCATCTTCCACCAGCAGGCTTGCCAGCAGCAGCACGTCCAGCACCAGCGTGTGGCGCGAGCCCTCGCCGGGGCGATACATCAGCATCAGCGCCAGAAAAACGATGACCGTCGTGACAGCGGCGCAGCCCTTCCAGAAGATGGGCTGCCCGCGCCGGGCATCCACAGCCAGGCAGACAATTACGACGGCCAGCAGCGCGAACAGCAACAGGTAATACCCACCGGTGCGGTTTGCAAAATCCGACGCCATTGCGGCAAAAACCGTCTGCATTGCACCAATGAGCTTGCGTGCCATATCCTTGGCCGCTTCTAACAGATGGCCGTGGGCGGCCTCCTGCAAAGCGCCCATATCGACGTTTGTGAAGAAATAGGGCGCATAAAATTTGGACATCAACACCAGCGTGCCGCCCAGCGACACAGCCCCGCCCGCAACGCAAACAGCGGCGCGGCGGCGGTCGCGCCAGGCCAGCGCCAGCGGGTAGAGCCAGAGCACGGCCTCATAGGGGCGCACAAGGGTCGCCACGGCACACAGGGCGCAGAGTACGCCCCAGGCGGCGCGGTTCCGGTCCCGCCGGGCCAGGATGCCGCACCCCAACACGGCCAGCACCAGCGCATAGTGCAGCGGTTCCTGCATGGCAGAGAACACATACCGGATCGGTGCGTTCATGGCCGCCAACGCCAGCGCAAACACGACCTGGCGTTTCCAGCTCAGCCGCGCGGCCAAGGCGAAAAACGTCCAACCTGCCGCGACGAACAGCAGGTTGCACCAGAGGAACGCATTTTGCCCGCGCAGCAGCAGCCCGGGCAGCGCGTAGACGAAGAACACCGCCGGGCCCCAGGCCGCGTAGGTGCCCACCTCGGCGTGGGACTCGTTGAAGCCGAAGTATCCCTGCGGTGCGCCGTACCGCACAGCGGCGGCCAGCTGCTTGCTGTAAATGACCTCGTCGCTCCAAGAGCTGGTGGGCAGGAAAATCTGCGTGACCGGCACTTTGTAGACGGCCCACTCGTACACCAGCAGAAATACCAGCGCCGCAGCCGCCGTGCAGGCCGCCCGCGCCCAGCCGGGCAGGCGTTTACTGTGCATAGAACTCCAAAACTTTCGCAATGACCTTCTCGCGGTCGGCATCGGTCAGGCCGTAGTACATCGGCAGGCGAACCAGGCGCTCGCTCTCGGCGGTGGTGTAGACGTCCTCGCCGTCGAAACGGCCGAACTTCTTGCCCGCCGGGGCGGAGTGCAGCGGGATATAATGGAACACCGCCAGGATGTCATTGGCCTTCAAATGGCGGATGAACGCGGTGCGCTCCTCAAGATTCTTGCACTTGAGGTAGAACATATGCGCGTTGTGAACGCAGCCCTCGGGGATGGTGGGCAGCTCGACCTTGCCCGCGTCGGCCAGCGGCTTAAAGGCCGCATAGTAGGCGTTCCAGGTCGCCATGCGGTTGTCGTTGATCTCGTCGGCGTGGAGCAGCTGCGCCCACAGGTAGGCCGCATTCAGCTCGCTGGGCAGGTAGCTGTCGCCAAAATCGACCCAGGTGTACTTGTCCACCTGGCCGCGGAAGAACTTGGCGCGGTTGGTGCCTTTTTCGCGCAGGATCTCCGCGCGCTCGTTGTAGTCAGGATTGTTGATGACCAGCGCACCGCCCTCACCCATCGAGTAGTTTTTCGTCTCGTGGAAGGAGTAGCAGCCGAAATCACCGATGGTGCCCAGCGCCTTGCCCTTGTAGCTGCTCATAACGCCCTGGGCTGCGTCCTCGACGACCTTGAGGTTATGGCGGCGGGCAATGTCCATGATGGTGTCCATCTCGCAGGCAACACCGGCGTAGTGGACGGCCACGATAATCTTGGTCTTGTCGGTGATGGCCTGCTCGATTTTCTTCTCGTCAATGTTCATCGTGTCGGGGCGCACATCCACAAAGACGAGCTTGGCCCCGGCCAGCACGGCGGAAGTGGCGGTGCTGGAGAAGGTGAAGCTGGGCAGAATGACCTCGTCGCCGGGCTGGATGTCGCACAGCAGCATGGCCATGTCCAGCGCAGTGGTGCCGCTGGTAGTCAGCAGCACCTTCTGGGCGTGGAAACGCTCTTCCAGCCAGGCATTGCACTGTTTGGTGAAAGCGCCGTCGCCGCAGATCTTGTGCGAGTCGATCGCCTGTTTGACATACTCGAGTTCATCGCCCACGCAGGGGGGCACGTTAAAAGGGATCATGAGTAAAGCCTTCTTTCCAGCTGAATTTTTATAATCGTGTTTAGTATAACACAGTTTGCGGTATTTGTCACTTTATCGCGGAACAGATTTGCGGAAAATCGCCTTATTTTTTTACGCGGGCGTCGTTGTAGGCGCGGATCATGCTGGCGGCGAACCAAAGCATGACGACACTGAACGCCACAAAGGCCACGGCAGCGACGGTGGCAGCGGGCGGCAGAAAATGCGCCACGGTGTAGACGGCCAGCGGCACAGCGGCGACAAGCGGCATTTTGCTGGCCGCCTTGCCGCACAGCCGCAGCAGCACCAGCGCCGCGCCCCAGAACAGCCACAGGTCCACCGCACGCAGCGCCGGTTCCAGCCAGACCCACGCGCCGCCGCTCTGTGCGCCGCTTAAAATCAATTCCAGCACCAGCCCCGCCGCACCGAACACGATGGGCAGTTTGGCCTCGCCCGCCAGCAGCAGGTAGCCGACCAGCGCCAGCACAGTGAGGGAAACTTCCTGAATGGCAGCGGCCTCCGGCACGGCGAGCAAGGCCCGCCCCGCCGCCGCCACCCCGATAAGCAGGTAAGCCAATGCGGTTTTGTTGCGTTTATCCATGGTGGAACTCCTGACGGTTTATTATACGCTTTTATCTGCGCCGCTTTGCAGGGGCCGCATATGTACGGTCCCTGCACGGATGCAATAACAAATTTATTATACCTCTTTTATAAATCCCTTGCAAGGTTTGTCGGCGGGGCGTATAATGAGAATGTTTATACACGGAAACGTGCGAATCGTGTATAAATCTACATAGAGAAGTGAGGTTTTTGGAATGGAGTTTTCCCATCGTCTGGAACTGTTCGGCCCGGAGATTTTTGCTGCGCTCAACGATAAAAAGGTCGCGCTGGAAGCCGAAGGGCGTCACCTGTACAATTTAAGCGTCGGCACGCCGGATTTTGCTCCCGCCGACCACCTGAAGCAGGCGCTCATCGACGCCGCGCAGGACAACGAAAACTGGAAGTACAGCCTGCGGGATATTCCCGAGATGCTGAACGCCGTCTGCGGTTACTACCAGCGCCGTTTCAACGTGGACACCATCACGCCGGACAAGGTCATGAGCTTTTCCGGCAGCCAGGACGGCATCGGCCATCTGGGCCTGGCGCTGTGCAATGACGGCGATTTGGTTTTGCTGCCCGACCCCTGCTACCCTGTCTTTATGACCGGCTCCCGCCTGGGCGGTGCCGAGCCGTGGTACTATAAACTGACGAAGGAAAACCATTTTTTGCCCGACGTCTCCGCCATCCCCGAGGATGTTGCCCGCAAGGCAAAGTTCATGCTGGTCAGCCTGCCCGCCAACCCGGTGGGCAGCGTCGGCACGCCGGAGCTCTACGCCGAGATCGTCGCTTTCTGCCGTAAGTACGATATTTTGCTCGTGCATGACAACGCGTACAGCGATATCATCTTTGACGGCGCCCACGGCGGCAGCATCTTCAACACGCCGGGGGCCGAGGAATGCGCGGTGGAGTTCTTCTCCCTGAGCAAGAGCTTCAACGTGACCGGCGCGCGCATTTCGTTCCTGGTCGGGCGCCCCGATGTGATCGCCGCCTGTAAAAAACTGCGCACCCAAATCGATTTTGGTATGTTCCTGCCCATCCAGAGAGTTGCCATCGCGGCTTTGACCGGCCCGCTGGACGGCGTGCAGCGCCAGTGCGGCGAGTACCAGCGCCGCCGCGACGCCCTGTGCGGCGGTCTGCGCAGCATCGGCTGGGATGTGCCCAACAGCCACGGCAGTATGTTTGTCTGGGCACCGGTGCCCGCAGGGTACAAGACGAGTATGGAGTTCTGCCTGGCCCTCATCGATAAGGCTGGCGTTATCTGCACGCCGGGTTCCAGCTTTGGTCCCAGCGGCGAAGGCTACGTGCGTTTTGCCCTGACCATGCCGGTGGAAAAGATTGGCGAGGCTGTGAACGCTATCAAGGAAAGCGGAATCCTGTAAATAAACAAAAGCACCGTCGACCCAAGCCGAGTCGACGGTGTTTTTTCGTTTTGAACAAATCAAAAATTACTGTGCATTATCCCGCAAGGCTGCACGCATTTCCTTCTGGATGGCCGGGGTCGTTTCGACCTTCTGCATCAGGGCGGCCAGCAGCTCAGGCAGCTGCTTTGCGGGCAGCTGCTCCGCCACAACAGACGCCAAATACTCTGCATGGGTCATAGCCGGTTCAAAGGTACGAGCATACGTTTTGCCACTGCGCACAAAGCCCACTTCACGCAGAACACCCTTTTCCATCAGGCTGTTCAGCATGGAAAAAATGGAGCGCTCCTTCCACTTGCGGTCAACACAGGTGGAGACAACTTCCGTCTGGGCCATGGCGTGGTCAGCCTGCCAGAAAATTTCCATAATCTGTTGTTCGCTTTTTGTCAGATGCACGTTTCTATACCTCTCTCAACAAATATCTATGCTTTAATAGTATAGGTTCGTGAGATAAATGTCAATGGTTTTTGGGAAATTTCTTCAAAAAAGTTTATGTTATATTGTAACGTTTTAACAAGTCTCACACATTTCCTCTGTATTTTTGTAGATTTCCAGTTTTTGGGCCTAGATTCGACGTTTCGCGTACTGTGGCATATGCGTGGCAAATCGTGCCGCACCACGCCACACTTTTGCCGCATTTCCGTTTTTTTGCTGTAAACAGCTCCAATTTCACTCTACTGGTTAAGTGGTTCATCACCCTGCCTTCCACTGCTCCTGCAAGTGCTTTAAGGCATGTTTTTCAATGCGGGAAACATTCCGCCGCGCCTATTGTAAGCGATTGGCCCTAAGAAATCGCTTCCAACTCACGGAAGCGGAATTTGATGATGATTTGTTTGTTTTCGGTCAGTTCCACACGCTCGATGAGGCTGACCAGAAGCTCCCGGCTGGTGTAGGCAGAATCCAAAAACTGCTGCACCAGCTCTCTTGCTCGGTCTTCTGTGCTGACCGGGCTTTCTTTTTGTGATTCCAGCTCTTTTAGCTTCTCTTCCAGAGAAGTTCTGTCCATCTTCACTCGCTGATAGATGCGCTCGAAGTCCGCTTCGGCAAGAAGTCCGGCCAGCCGATCCATATACATCTTATCCAGGTTGCCAGTCAGACTGTCGATCTTATTCTGAATGGACTGGATTTCTGCTTCATGGTTTTCCGCCTTGCGGGCTTTCTCTACTGCATCGGCAGCAATGGGCTGAAGCTTATTTGGATCAAGATAGGCTTCACAGACTTCTCTTACTTTAGCCAGAACTGCTTCGGTAACGACCTGCTCTTTGATGGAGTGGCAGGAACAGACACCTGCTTTGGTGAAACGCTGGTAGGTTCGACACACGAAAAACAGTCGATCTTCACCGGATACCGGCGGACGATTTAGCACCGCCATTGGATAACCGCACTCATGGCAGAAAATCAAGCCTTTTAATAAGAAGTCATAGGTTCTGCTTCGGGTGTGCTTGCGGCTGTTGACCAGCATCCGCACCTTCTGAAAGGTTTCTTTGTCAATCAGCGGCTCGTGGGTGTTTTCAACTACAACCCAGTTTTCCCGATCTTGTTTCAGACATTTCTTGGACTTGTAGCTGATTTTCACCGTTCGTCCTTGAACCATATTGCCCAGATAGGTTTCGTTCTGCAGCATTTCAGAAATGCGTTCGCTGGACCAAAGTCCGGCATAAGGACCTTTGCGTCCCATATTCCAGCCACAGTAAGTTGCAGGCGTCGGAACACCTTCTTCGTTGAGAGTCGCCGCAATCTTTCGGCAGCTCATACCATCCAATGCCATGGCGAAGATTCTGCGCACCACAGGAGCCACTTCCTCGTCAATGACAATTTCGTTTTTCTCCGTCGGATGCATCTTATAGCCATACATGGGCTTGCCGCCAATGAACTGACCTTTCCGCTGTTTATCCCGCTTGACGGATTTGATCTTCTTGGAAATGTCTTTGGCATACATATCGTTCATAATGGCACGGAACGGGGTAATGTCATTGGCGGTGGATTCTACACCGGTGTCAATACCGTCCAACAGCGAAATGTAGCGCACTCTTTTTTCGGGGAAGTATCTCTCCATATAATGACCGGTCATGATATAGTCACGGCCCAGACGGGATAGGTCTTTGGTGATAACCATGTTGACCTTCTTGGCTTCGATATCCTCAATCATGCGCTGAAAGTCAGGGCGGTCAAAACTGGTACCGCTCCAACCATCATCGACATAGGTATCGTAAACGGAAAGGCGATGCTGCTGAACAAATTCATTGAGCAGGGATTTCTGGTTGGTTACACTTTGGGATGGTCCTTCGGTCTCATCCTCCTTTGATAAACGGATGTACAATGCGACATGGTAATCCATAGGGTTGCTTATTTCTAAGTACATAGTTTCCTCCTTGAAATAAGCGACCACTCATCGCAAACATTGTACAACGGGTTTTTCAGATGTCGCAAGGATGCGGACAAGATAAAGCCGAAAAGACTCCTCCAGCAACTCAGCGAGGCTCTTTTCGGCTTCGGTATATATGCAGTGCACAACAGGCAAGGTTCGTTTCATACGTTCTACCTCCTTTGTTCATCGTATGTAAAGGGGCAAATTTTCTTGCCTGTCCATGTTGTGAAATTGATTGAAGTTTGCTGGAGCCGATTTTGGCTCCAGCTTTATTTTTGTCTGACGGTTGTGGTTGAGCGCTTACAGTGTTTAGAAAAAAATCCCTCTATACCAAGTTCTGTGTTGGTGTAGAGGGATTGCCTATTTAACTAAGTGACATTGACTATGGCCTCGGCTGGCTTCTTGCAGCTCGTTGTTACTGCGGCTTTCGGATCTTCCTACTCTCCGTCTGCAAAACCTCCCCGAGTAGGAACAAGAACTTTCCTCCCATGTAACCGCCAAATGATATTGTCAATATCACTTCCTACTGCCAAGCGCGTAGTGGTCTCTCACCACTTAGTTGTTGCCCATGCCTGGCACACTACGCCAGAAACCCGGCTCATACTTGACGTATAGCCGGGTTTCTTGAGAGGCTAATATCAATGACTGTTTTATAGATTGTGACCAAGTTTGTCATTACCTATATTTCAGAATATCCAGCATACTATGTTTATTTAGCTTGAACTATCACTTCTCCCTGACAATGAAGCAACTGAATCTCTAGTGTGCCTGGGATTCGCTGCGCAAATTGCGCTGGCTCTCCATCAATAGTAACGGAGTAGTCCGAATATTCCTCATTCATCACGGCTAGAAGTAAGCCTCCCACTCGACTGGTTTTATACCGAATTCTAGCGCTGGAATAATCGTTAGAAAAGTGCCACTCCTCTAACCAGGTGTCAAACCCAACCGTTACGTTACCCGGCTTATAGTATGAATGATACCACACCACAAGTGGAGAGGATAAGCCACTGAACTGATGGAACCATCCTCCTCGCTCACTTTCAATTTGGATCAGTTCAAAGGTGTTATAGCTGAAATCCGTCTCTTGGCTCCAGGCGTGCAAGGCTGTTTTGGCAATTTTCTCTGCAAATTCCCCACATCCCAAATCCAGCATGGATTTCCAAAGGAAATACTGATACGGAAGCCACACACTTCCGTTCCAGTATCCATTGTCATAGTAATATCCAGCACTCTGGTCCACAGTAGATATACCTACCGGGGTAAACAGCTCTTGCTGACTTGTCAGGTGTGCAAGTAGCCGCTGGGTCTGCTCCGGGGTTGTGATCCCCGCAATCAGCGGGGTAACGCCGTCTACACCCTTGTTATAGTTTTCTCCCGTTTCCGTTCTCAGAATACCTGCAGCGTAGAGATTTCCGTCATGTACCACATAGCCGAAATATCCGCTTTCCTCGTCCCAGGCATGGTTGACAATGGCATCTCCCACCTGCTTTGCGTCATCGGCATATTGCTGGACATCCTGCTCGTACCCAAAATACTCCGCAATAGCCTTCATGAATTTTGCGATGCGCACCAGATGCACGCTGCTGCAAAGGGGAGCCACAGAATGCTCCAACTTCTGCTTATGCAGTTCCACCTGGGCCGGATAGTCGTCCATGCCGCTGGCGTTGTAGAAGTAATCGTACACAGTAAGCAGGCCGCTCTTATACCGGGCGGTTGTAGACCCCTCGCTTTTCCCAGCGAAAAACTGATAATACCTCCGGAGCATGGGATAGTACTGCTTGAGCCGGGCTTTGCCCTCTGGCGGCAGCTTCTGTAGCAGTTCGTAGAACAGATAAAATTGTGTGGGCACCATAGATCCGTGGAACAAAAAGGCAAAATCCTGGTTGTCTTTTTCTGACAAGTAGGTATCCAGCACATATTCCGCTTTTTGCGTGGAATACTCCAGCATACCAATCCCGATCATTCCGGAATCCCATGTATAGAGACTGTCCCACCGCTTTCCCGGGGTGTAGTGGATAATCTGACAACCGTGCCTGCAAATGGGGTAGACCACATTTGAGAATATGGCCGATTTCATCAGCCGAACAGCAAAGGCAAAGGGCTCTCCCGCCCGGTTGCAGCATTTTTGCTGCTGTTCCACATAAAGCAGCCGCTTTTTCTCCAGCTGTTCCTGAGTATACTGAGCACCAGTGCTGCTGACATATAAATACTCTGTCTTTGAAGTGTTAGGCGCAAGGAAGATCGCCTCCACCACATTGATGTGATAAAAGCCATCATCCGAGTGCTTCTGCTGAAACGAGTTGGAGAAGCTTCGGGTCAAGTCGTCATAGGTGTGGTCGGAGTTACTCATTCTTGTAACCAAGGCATCCTCAATGCAGCCGGAATGCAAGGTTCTCTTGCGTACGCGGGGATTGAAAATAGTCAGGCCAATCTCTTTCTCGTGATAATGATAGCGGTATTTTGTAGTGTGTCCAGTTTCTTCTATATCCGGAATGACATTTCGCTTTGTCTGCGTCACGGTTATTTCGTGGATATCCTCCCGCTCCACAATACAGAAAAAGTCCAGCTTCACTCCATTTCCGTTGGTACCTTTGGATACCAGATCCAACTGAAACACGCCTGGCTCCAGCTGCCCCAATTCCAGGAAGGCTATTCTGGTTGTGCTTGTTTTTTCAAAAGTAATGTCTCCGTATGCAGTGGCAAATACCACATTCTCGGACTCATTCACCGTCTGGTAACGCACACACAGTACTCCATTCCGGTACTGATTCTTAATCTCCCGCTGAAATGAGATTGTGTCATCAGAATCACCGCCAAAAGCCTTCAGCTTCAGGTGGGCAGCCATGAATGCATAGAAGGTTTCCCCCACGCCCACACCGTCCACAAAGTCTTTCTGTTGTACTTCCCCTTTTTTCAATCCATCCGGATTGAGTCGGTCCCACGGTCTCTTTCTGGCAAATTGCAGGTTCTGGTAGTCGATGGCCTTCCAGTAATCATGCTTTTCGGGCAGCACAGGGGTGTTGACAGTTATCTGTGGGTATTCAATGGCTGAAAGTAGATTGAGCAGGCAATTTTGCGGTCGGTCCGTGTGGTTGTGATACTCCACCCGGACGCCCCAGGTCTCCTCATCCTGTTCAAAAAATTCCACATCCGCATACAACTGATCCTTCCAAATCAGCTCATACCGATATTGGAAATATCGCCCCTCCGGGTCCGCCTGCCAGGGATGATAATTGGACGGCACCGTAACATTGGGCGCTGGCACTGAGCTATTGGCATAGGTGGGATATATCACCAGGTCAAATCTGGCACCGGGAATCGCGCTCTCCTTCATCACACGTGAGAGCCCCATGTATTTCTTGGAATACGGTCCCCATACCGGCATCTGTTTTTGCTTCTCAATATCCATATATCCACATTCCTTTCTTGGGCGGCTTGGCTGACGGAGAAGAAACCGGCGCATAGCATAACGCCATAACTTGGCTAAATATCGTTATACGTGCGCCGATTTTATCCAACGTTTTATTCTTTTGTCTGCTTCAGTTGCAGTTTAGCGATTTGATCTTCAATCTCAATCATCTTTTTGCCAGTAAGCGGGTAGAACTTCATGGCGATTACGGAGATAATCCAGCCAGCAATGGGCATGCCGTTGTACAGTATCATAGTAACAAAAAACAACTCCGGGGTCAAGGAGTCAGTTACCCCTTCTTTTTGTACCCGCAGTCGCAGTAGGGTCCGCCGGAGGCAAGGGTATACTGCCGCACAAAATTTGTCACACCGCCCGCTTCGCTCATGGTGTAGTCCAGATGGCACAAAGCGGGGGTCAGGTCGTACAGTCCCAGCTCCTTCATCAGCACACAGATGCCGCATTTGGTAAAGCGTCCCTCGTAGCCGCTGCCATCCGGGTATTCGTAAAACTCCATGTTCCACGAATAGGGGTTGCGGTCGGCGGCTTGCAGGGCGGCAGTGGCTTTCATAGCGGCAATATCCTTTGCGGTGAACTTGCTTTTTCCGCTTTTGCAGCAGAACCACTGCATGGGCTTTGTCATCATGGATCTTGCGTAGTAATCCGTTAGCCTGTCCACCTCCGGGCGCTGCGGCATGGAGAGGATGAACGCGCCGAGCATTGCGCAGTTGACGATGTTCATCTTGAAGCGGTCCGCTTTTTCAAACTCCGGCAGCCTGCGGATGATCTGCCGGTATTGCGGCTTTGCCTTTTTCGTGATGGCTTTTGCGGTAGCTGCATCATAGCCCAGCACAGTGGTCAGCTGCTTTTGAAAGGAGCCGGCAAACAGCATCCACATCCCAAAGGGCATTCCGGTGTACTTCATTGCAGATACCTCCCGGCTTCCGCTTCCAGTGCCTGCCACACCGGGTAGGCTGCGCCGTTCTCATCGAAAAATTTCTTGAGATCCCGGTTCAGCGCACTCATTTC
>UMFZ01027382.1_pt1 | contig 18148 bp, 14 predicted proteins | sample 1965141 | NCBI WGS metagenome assembly UMFZ01 (sample SAMEA4836059, study PRJEB28245) | human gut metagenome | biome: gut microbiome; material: fecal sample | place: Denmark | collected 2008
CCTTTTTTGTAACCGGAAGGAGCTGTTATTTCTGTAAGTACATATTCTCCGGCTGGCAGTTTATTAATCCTATGAGCAGTTTTCCCGGACGTCCAGGTGTCGATCACTTTTCCGCTTTTATCCGTCAACTGCATAACAGCTCCTGCAACAGCTTCACCTGTCACCTTATCCGTCTTTAAAAATTCCGCTTTTATATAACGATTTTCAATTACCATTGTATAACCTTGCTCATTCTTTACCAATCCATTTGCATCCACAGTAAATTTATGAACTGTGTTATCTAAAACATATCCGGCAGGTACTGCTGTCTCCTGTATACAATATGTTGCAGGTGACAGCCCTTCCAATTTTATTAATCCGTTTTTGTTTGTTGTGTATGTTGTTCCCGCCGAATCTGCATTTGCACTGCTTTCCCATAAACGGAATTTTACGCCTTCAATAGGAGGACGATTTCCTCCTGCTTCTTCCGTTTCTGTTACTTTTTTGATGTACAGATGCATTTTCTGATTTCTGACAAGGATCGCTTTTTCAGGCTCTGTTTTGCTTAAATTCGCCTCAAATACCTGCCGGCTGATTGCATATCCCGCTGGTGGTCTTACCTCACTTACCTTATATTTCCCAAGATAAATGTCTTTTGAAATGGCTGTTCCATTTCCACCCGTTACTATAGTATCTGCTACAGTCCCAGCTCTCAGCAAAATATTTCCAGAAGCAGAACGGATGTCCTCCAAAGCTGTGATCTGAAATTTTCCATTCTGCAGTGCCTTTCCTGTCTCATCCACTTTTCTTATAGTAATATGACCTTTTGGAACTTTTTCCTTTACAATCACCCTGGTCTTTTCTGTATTTTTTGATGTGGAAGAAGGTTCTCCTCCGATCCAGTTAAAAGTACTTGTAGCAATATTGTATATATGGGCTTCCAGTACATCCGGATTTTGATTTGCTACATAGTACTGCTGTAAGTTACTGTTACTCTTCAATCCAACAGTAAGTAAAAGACGCACGGATTTTCCATAACAGCGCTCTGGCAATTCTGCCACAGAAGACAAGGTAATCGAATTTCCAGCAACATTCAGACTCCAATCTCCGCGTACACTGTCAGAAGCGCCAAATGAAGCTTCTACTGTCTGATCAAGATATATCTGAACCCCTTTCAGTTCAAAACAGTCTGCCAAAGTATCCTGGATTTTAAATTTGGAAATTTTCCATTCTCTTTTATTGGAAGGAATTTCCTGAACAATTTCAAACACACTTTCAAAATCTCTGCCATTATACTCTGCAGTAACTATTCTCTGATTTTCCCTTAGAATCCATTTTTGAGGATTCTTTGGTTCGGTTCTGTTTACGCTTGCCCTATCTGCAACATTGTTCGAGGTAATTGTTACAGCCTGCGAGTCTCCTTTATGCTGTGTCGTAACAGTAAAATGATTGCTGGTCACATAAGAAGCTACAGTTCCGTTATAAGTACAGGAAATCTCTCCTGGTACCATTCTGGCGTTAAAAATCACATCATAGGATTTCCCATAAAATCCTCTGTCACCAAGAGCAGCTTCTGTTGCCTTTAAGGTAATGTTCTTTCCATTTACAGATATCTGGAACCGTCCATCCACTCTGTTCTGCCCGTTTTCATAAACCTCCGCTGTTGCAGCTGTCAATTCTGCTCCCGCCGGCAATGTATCTGCAATTTCCATTCTGGTCATATACCCGCCAAATTCATTATCCGGCACATTTATATTCAGTTTATATTTATACTCACTGTCCGGACCTGGAAGAAGAAGGTCTTCTCTCCATACCCCATCCTGCAAATTGGCAGTATACTTCTTTACAGAGGCATTCACTACTTTGTTTTTATATCTTGTACAATCTGTAGTCACTTCATCTGACCAGGAAGTTCCTGCGAGCCCATTTATATGCTGACAGGTAATCGAAGCCTTATTTTTTACCTCATAACGGTAACTGTCACCACTGTAAACCGGTGTTATTTCAGTAGGATCCATTCTCACTTTTATCTGAAACTCATATGTTTTTCCATAAAAGTCCGCCTGTGACAATGCTGCCTGTGTAGCCTGAAAATTTATCACATCCCCATCTGTAGAAATACTAAACCATGAGGTTACATCATTCTCTGAAGGCAGCATCTTTACAGCTGCGTAACCAGCGAAATCGACTCCTGCCGGCAGGGTATCACTGACTTCGCAAGAGCTGTAATAATACGCTGAATGCTCTTCCGGGATATCTGTCTGCAAGGTATAATAAAATTCCGAGGTACTGTCAGACAAGGTGTTTGACGTTCCCTGGGAAGCCAGTGTATTTCCAGTCTTTTTTACAAGGCCAGGATACTCTACCGGACCATAGCCTTTCGCATCCCAGTTAAGTCCGGCAGACGTTTTACAGGTTCCAGTCTGTACATCAGCAAATACACTTTTGATCCTGCTTGCTGTTTCAATAGAATAAGCTCCGCAACCAGGCCGCAGAATTGCCAGATAGAAGCCGGATGAATTGTCCAGCTCATAGACAACTGTATTTTGCGGAATCTCTCCGTCAACGGCAGGTGCCGGTGCGGTAAGAACTTCAAAGTTTTTGGAAAATAAAGTTTTCTTCACTACATTTACTACAGAATCAGTTGTCGCATACCGGTGTCCTATAGAACCATTCTGAAGATTGATTCCAAATCTCTGGTACAAATCAATATCTAGCCATCGAAAACGATAGTTGCCTGCAACCGGAATATCTGTACCGCTTTTTACAATATCAATTTTGATTTCCTGTGCAGAGAGCTCATCCTTAAAGCTGATCCACAATTCATTTGAATTGCTGACACCAAACATAGGATAAATTCCCGTTATTTTATTTCCCTTGTAATCGTAGGTATAATCCTGATAATTATTACAGGTAAGAAGAAGGTCTACCTTCGTATTTGCTTCTTTATTGTATCCTACATGTGTAACACGAAAACCAAATTTTCCTTTTGCATTGTTATTAAGTGGAACAAAATACGGTCCCTCTACCATTGCTCCCTGCTTCATTCCTGAAATAACGTCATTTCCTGCATTGTTCCATGAATAAACCTGGGTATCCGCATTCCAGCCAAGTCTTGTATATTTGCTGCTGAAAAGCGTACTTCCATTTGCAACAGCGGTAAAACCGCCCTTTCCTTCTCTTACAGGAGTTCCTTCCTGTGCATAATTTTCCGGAGCAACATATGCATCAATCAAGTCATCTGTGCTGCCATCTTCAAGCACTTCCAGACCATCTTGAAAAAACATGGAATCCTCTCCTGAAGTTTCCATTTCCTCCAAAGAAGACAAAAATTCTCCATCCTCATTTGCAATCAGTCCACTCTGAAAAAATTTCTCCTCTTCTGAAACATTCCTGTCGGCTTCTGTACTGTCTGTTTCTGTACTATCTGTTTCTGCCCCATCCATTTCATCATGAGCAGGATTTTCTTCACATTCAGCTTCTTCAGGCGCTGTATTGTCTTGCATTACTTCCTGCGCTTCCGTTTCAGTTGACACCTTCTCATCTTCCTGTGCCCTTACTGCCCAGCCAGGATAGGAGAACGCTACAGGCACAGCCAGAGCCGCGGCCAATATAGTTTTTTTCAGATTTCTTTTTCTCATCCCCTCGCCTCCTTCTGGTCAATATCAGCCTGTTTCAAATATTCCTGATAGATTTCTTTCATGGTTTTGCTTCCATCCTGTTCCTGAATAACGCTGGCAATCACAGGTACATCATAGCTTACACTTGCATCCAATTCCCCCTCTAAATAGGAAACAGCAGCAAGTTTTCGAAATAGCGGTGTAGTGGATTCTCCTGGGTTCAAAACACTTTTATAGCCGTAAATATATTTTTTGTTTCCTGAGGTTTTCTCCTGATAAAGAAGAGTCCACTTCGTCTCGTCTGCCTGAAATGTAAACAATTCTCTGTTTTCTCTTATTGTTTTTCTGCCTGTACTGCCATCCAGAACAGCTATACTTCTCATAGGAACATTTACCTCCAGAAAAACATTTGCACTGTTTTCCCCTATATTTTTTACAACCGGATCTTTTTCCAGGATCTGACCTGGATAAACCTTTGACGCTTTTTGCGTATCCCAGTGGGCTTCTGTAAGCTGCGCCTTTACAGATCCTGCCGTAAAAACATTCTTTACTTCGCCGGCGGATTTGCTTAAATACGCAGCTGTTCCCCCGGCAAAAGACATAGTTCCGACAAGCAGCCCCATAACTGCCAAAAAGCTTCTTTTTTTCCTCAACTTATCTCACTCTCCTTTTTGTCTGCCCTTCAAAAATTTCTGTTGCCAGATAAATTGCAAACAGGAAAAAGACTGCCGCAATTTTACCCGTTCTGCTTCCTGTAAAGTTCAGCACATATCCGGCAAAAGGGATGCAAAATACAACCGTGCCCTGCAGATTTTCCCACTTTACCGGTTTTGTATCCTGATATTGATTGGAATCCCCTTTTGTTACAAAAAAATGCTTTTCCTTATTGTTTTCAGCTACCCGGTGTGTAATCATTGTTCTCCCTTGTTCTGTGGTAAATGTAATGATCTCCCCTTTTTCTACTTTTTCCGGCTCCTTTTCCTTCACATATATGGCACTTCCAACTGGCAAATCAGGGCTCATGCTTCCAGACATTACGCTGTAACATTTCATGCCATATATCTGGGGAAACGAAAGTCCGACTAACAAAATGACAAAAATCACCCATATGATTTTCAACAGACCTTTTCCCCAGATTTTTAATCTCATCTGTCTTTTTCCTTTCTGTACAGTTTTCTTGCAGTTACTGCAAGAACCACCGCAGCTGCAAATAGCGCAAACCATCTTGCCAGCAGATTTGTGTTATCTCCGGTTTTAGGGCTTGCAGACGCAGTTGCATACACTTTTTCTCCTGCTGCTCCATTTAAGCTTTCCTCTCCACCGTTGTATCCACTTCCACCACTGTTTCTGTTTTCGCCATACTTTCCATTTCCGCTTTTATTTCCACTTCCGCCGTTATTTCCATCATCTCCATTGTTCTCATCGTCATTGTGCCCCCGGTCACCATTTCCATTTTGACCGGAAGATGAATCCGAAGAGGCCTGACTCGCAGAAAATACCCATTTCACTTTTCCCAACAGTTCCTGATATTCATTATCCATCTCTTCACTTAAAGACAATTTTACAATCAGATTTTTTCCTGCTCCTGGTTTAAACTCACCAAGGGAAATGTCTTTTTTCATGCTCCAGCCTTTTTTCGTCAGATTTCCATCTACAGTTCCATGATAAAGAACTTTATTGTTCTCCAGAATTTCAATCTTTGCATAACTGGTAAGAAGCTTCCGTATCAGCTCCAGATTCTTTTTGCTGTGTTTGTTCTGTTTGGCAGCTTCCGCCCGAAGGCTCATCTTAATGTTTAAATCCGAATTATTAGCAAGCCTTATTGTCTGGCTTCTTGTACATCCAGGCTGCAGGTTCTTAAAATTTGCAAACAGATCTGTTTTCTCGCCGCCAATGATCAGCTTATGATTTTTGTCAAAAATCACACTGGTAACAACTTCGCAAGTACATGGCTGATAGGTAATTCCAAGATCCTTCTCATTTTTTCCCCATATTGCTTTCATTTCGCCGCTCTCTGCCTGTATACTCTCCAGATTTACAATAATTCTTGCCTCTTTGTTCTTATAACGGTTGTCTGCTTTTTCAGAGAGATAGTAGCTGTCCATCAGAGGCTTTTTCGTGGTTTTTCCTGCCGGCAATACATCCTTATAGTACCAGTAGCCGTCCTCACACAGCTTCCAGAGATCGGTGTTGTAATGAATTTCGATCATCTCAGGAGCCAGTTCCCGATTTTCCAGAAACTGACCGGTTTCACTGATACTCCCAAACACTCTTCCAATTTTTATCCGGACAAAGGAATCCACAGTTCCTTCATTTTTTATATTTACCTCTTTCACCACTTTCTGTCCCGGATCTACATGATCTGGCCTTACATAATTTTCCTGTATGGAATTTTTGTAAGAGGACATGGACAGCAGATTTACTGCATATTCAGATACATTCCAGGCAGCCAGCGCAGTACCGCATGCAAGCAGCAGTACTGCCACCACAGTTATGCAGATACTTGTGCACTTATGCTTCTTCATGGTATCTCTTCCTTTCTGATCAGTTCTCACTGCCGCGGTTTATTTCCTGCAAGGTTCCTCCTTTAATTTCTTCATCCAACATGCGGTAAGCTTCTGACTGGGTAGCAAATCCTTTGCTCTGAATTGCCTGTGCTGTTACTTTTAGCTGATAATTTCCAACTTTCTGCATCTGTGTCTGGTTCCAGTCTGTAGGAATCGCAATATTGGTAAACAGGGTAGACTCCTCTCCAATATTTAAAATTCCATCCCCTTTTGCTCCCATATAATTGAAAACAAGTTTTGAAGCAGTGGAGCGTGCCGTGTCCTTTGTCCACAATGGATTTACCATTGGATAGGCTGCCAGCTGTGCAAGGTTGTAGCCTGGAATCCTATCCTGAATCAGTCCGGTAGCCTTACCTTCTTTTTTGTCATATCCACCGGTAAAAGTCTTATCAAAATAAATGGTTTTATAAATCAGATTCAACGCCTGATCGTCTGTGATCGGTGTCCCCTGACTATTCAGAATGTCCACACTCATTCTCACATAACAGGGCTCGTCCCCGTTTTTGTCGGAGGTGATGTTCTTTACAGTTGGATTTTTGTATACCGTGTATCCCGGATACATATTCTTTCCATCGTTTTCATTTGGATCCCAGTCCGGTTCTTTCAGACCAATATCAAGGTCCCCTGTGGTAAAAACATTGGTCTGCACAGAATTTTCCGTGAAATAAGCCATTGTGTTTCCAATTCCAAATAACATGGCACATGAAAGTACTCCCGCAAATAATACATTTCTTTTTCCTCTGCTCATTTTCATATTTTCTCTTCCTTTCTCTCATTAAAAATGAAACAATCCTGCTTCATACGCACTTTTTGGATTGTTAAGACCAAAATATTCTTCTCCTGTCATCTGCTGAAGAATCTGTCCGGAAATCTTAATTTCCACCCCGCCCATTTCCTGAATCCAGGTCTGCCTGCGGTTATTTACCTTTTTATCCACCCAGACCTTTGTAAATAGAGGAACAGTTGTTTCTCCTGTACCATTCAGGTTCCTTTTCAAAACTTTCGAGTAGTAAAAATACTGTACAGGGTCTGTCTTTTTCTGCTCAGCAAATCGCACCCATTCTCCTTTAGCGGCATCATCACTGTTATAATCAATGGTATAAACTTGGACTACTTTTTCCATATCCTGAGCGCTTAAGACTTTTCCTCTTTTGCTCTTATCCGGGCAATTCTGACTGTAAACGAACTCACATTTCAATGCTGCAAGCTCATTCATATTCAGTTCTGATGTATTGGTTATCTGAGGATCTTTTGCAACAGAAGAACCTGGAACAGTAAGTAATCCTTTCTGTGGATTCCATGACGGCTCTGTAAGAACTGCATCCAGGCCTTTTTCCCCGGCAAATGTCAGCCTGTTTGCAACTTGTCCTGTGTCACCAAGATAAGCAAGTGTGCCGCCAGTTCCCACAGCCAGACATAACCCGGTTCCAAAGATCAGTGCTGCCTTTTTCATTTTTTTCATGTGCACCTCCTTACAGTCTTGCAAAGGCTTCTTCCGGAGAAGAAAATCCTTCGCTCTGAACCGACTCTTCATACACAAGAATATCAAATGGAACCAAATCTTCTTTTTTTACTATGTTTTTTATAACAATATTATCAAAAACCGTATCTGTTCGCTGTCCTGGCTGAAGCTGTTTCTGATAATAATAGTATCCGTCTTCTCCTGTTTTCCAACTGTCTTTTATCTTAAGAGGCTCACACTGCGCCTGTGCATCCAGATTGCTGAATACTACCCTGACCCGGACATATACCGGAATCACAGAATCATTTACAATACATGGCTTTTTCTTTATGACCGATCCTGGTCCAGGATCGGCCGGAGGATCAAACTCTTCTTCAATGTGTGTCTTATTCTCCACTATCTTTATCCTGTTAACAGTTTCCTGGCGCTCAATTAAATAGGCATACACCATAGAACCTGCTGCTCCCGCCAAAAGGCAGAACGCTAGTACAAACAGCATCCATTTCTTTCTCATGGATCAATCACGGCAGGAACCGTTCCTGCTTACTCCTTTCCTCCTGGAATTTCTGTTATTTTGCAGACCTGCTGCAAAACAGCTACTGCTCAAAAAGACCAGTAACCATAAAATCAGCACATGGGTACCACCTCCTTTACAAAGAACCAGAACGGTCATATCTGTCATTAGGGATTTTTTCGAAAATTAAATAGTAAAAAGAATAAAAGATTTGATTTATAAATACATCTGAGATCAGTGAAATAAATAGAAACTATAATTATTAATATTTTAACAATTTCTAAGATACAATAATTAATTAAATGGATTTTAATAACTGAATTAACAAATTTGAATTAAAGATTAAATTGACGCGTCTTCTGTGACGCATTGATTAATTGATATGATAACATGTTTTTTGAAAAAGTCAATACAGGAAATAGAATTTTTCTATTTCCTGTACCAGCTCCTGGACTAGAAAAGGCTCTAGCTTATTACCTCGCGGATTTTGGAGCGGATTCTCTGCAGAGCATTATCAACAGATTTTGGAGATTTATTCAGGATTCCTCCAATTTCCACATATCCTTTTCCCTTCAGATACAAATCCAGCACTTTATTTTCCATAGGACTTAAATAATCTGAAATTCTTTTCCGAAGATCCTCTGTAGTCTCCTGATCAATAATGATAGATTCCGGATTCTCCACGCTCAGTTCCCAGATTGGACTGCTTTCATCCTCCTGATTCAACGATACATAGGAATTCAGAGGCTGGTGCTTCTGGCGGTTAGAATTCTGAATGGCACTGTATATCTGCCTGTCAATACACACTCTGGCAAAAGTTGCAAAAGATGCCTCCTTATCTGTCTGAAAATCCCGGACTGCTTTAAACAAACCGATCATTCCTTCCTGAATCAGGTCATCTGTATCTCCTCCGATGAGGAACATGGCCCGGGCTTTCTGACGCACCAGCCCCTTATATTTCTCCATCAGATAATCTTCTATGGCTGTCTCTCCAGCCCGCAGACGGGCAATCAGTTCTTCATCACTTACACCATCGAACTTTCCCATATTTCCTCCGGATTTTATTTCATTCTCTGGCGAACCACCTCATAGGCAAGGATTCCTGCTGCAACAGACGCATTCAGAGAATCAATATCTCCCTTCATAGGAATAGCTGCCACAAAGTCACATTTTTCCTTTACAAGACGGCTCACGCCCTCTCCCTCATTTCCGATTACCACACCCATAGGACCGGTAAGATTCAGATTGTACATCAGATCTCCGCCCATATCTGCGCATACGAACCACATACCCTCTTTTTTCAGCTCTTCGATGGTCTGTCCAAGATTAGATACCTTGGCAACTGGTGTGTAGTTCAAAGCCCCTGCAGAAGTTTTTGCAACTGTTGATGTAAGCCCTGCCGCATGTCTTTTCGGAATGATAACACCATGTGCGCCTGCAAGGTTGGCAGTACGGATAATAGCTCCCAGATTATGGGGATCTTCGATATCATCAAGAAGAAAAATGAAAGGTGCTTCTCCTTTTTCCTTTGCTTTATTTAAAATATCCTCAACTGTGGAATATTCATATGCAGCCACCTGCGCGATCACGCCCTGATGGGCGCCTGTCTCGCTTAACTGATCCAGACGCTCTTTCTGTACAAAATTAATGATCGTATCTTTTTTTCTTGCCTCACGGATAATGGTGCGTACTGGTCCATCCTGGCATCTGTCCAGAACAAAAAGCTTGTCCACGCATTTTCCTGAGCGAAATGCCTCTAATACCGCATTTCTTCCTTCAATCTGCTCGCTCATTTGCAGCCTCCTGTCTCTTATTGCCTTTGTAAAATCATTGCTGTTGTTCTTTATAAATTCTCTTCCGGAATTCCTTTTCTCACCAGTTCCACAATTCTGGAATAATCTTCTTTCAGGTACAAATATCCCATCAGTGCCTCAAAGCCTGTAGCCCTGCGGTAATCTGCCATTGTAGCATGCTTGGCCATTGTAGGGGAATGTGCATTTCTGCCTCTTTTATAGACAGCCAGTTCTTCTTCTGTAAGATCAGGTTCCAGAAGCTCCATCATCTTTGACTGCGCTCCTGCCTTTACCAGGCTGCTGGCCTTTTTATGAAGCTGATTCACCGGACAGTTGCCTTTTTTAACAAGGATTGTCCGGATCACCAGTTCATAAACACCATCTCCAATATAAGCCAGTGTCAGCGGGGAATAGGTTCGCAGATCCCTGTCTTTCAGTTCAAACAGTTCTTTTAATTCACTTAAGCCCGTTTCCATTTTACTCCTTCACGTGTATCTTTAAGAATGATTCCCTTTGCAAGGAGTTCATCACGAATCTCATCTGCTCTTGCAAAATTCTTTGCCTTTCTTGCCTCCTGGCGCTCTGCAATCAGATCTTCGATTTCTTTATCCAGAATTTCTTCTTTCTTCACAGCAGCAAGTCCAAGCACATCACAAAGCTTCACAAGAATTTCAAGAATTCCTTCTGCAAAAGCGGCGCTGCTTTCTTCTGTTACATTTGTATTGGCAAATTTGACCAGTTCAAATACAGCTGCAAGCGCATCAGCTGTGTTGAAATCGTCTTCCATTGCTTCTTCAAATTTCTTTACATATCCTTCTGCCTCTGCAAGAAGTTTCTTCTCAGCCTCAGTAAGTTCAACAGCAGATGCCTTCTCCTTACGGTCTTTCAGGCGTCCTGCTGCCTCTGTAATTCTCTCAAGGGCATTCTTGGAAGACTCCATAAGATCAGCACTAAAGTTCAGCGGACTTCTGTAGTGTGCATTCAGCATGAAGAAACGAAGCACCTGCAGGTCATACTGCTCGCTGATCTCACGCACAGTACGGAAGTTTCCAAGGGACTTGGACATTTTACGGTTATCAATATTCAAGAATGCATTGTGCATCCAGTATCTTGCAAAAATTTTGTCATTGCAGCATTCGCTCTGTGCGATTTCATTCTCGTGATGCGGGAAAATAAGATCCTCACCACCGGCATGGATATCGATCTCGTCTCCAAGATATTTCTTAGACATAACAGAGCACTCAATGTGCCAGCCCGGACGGCCATCGCACCACGGAGAAGTCCAGTATGGTTCCCCTTCTTTCTTCGGTTTCCAGAGTACGAAATCCAGCGGATCTTCTTTCTGGTCCTCTCCTGATACCTGAAGTGCACGGAATCCAGACTGCAGGTCATCCAGGTTTTTGTGGGAAAGCTTTCCATATTCTTTAAATTTCTTTACACGGAAATATACAGTTCCGTCTGCCACTGCATAAGCATATCCTTTATCCATAAGAGTCTGGATCATGCTGATCATGCCGTCAATTTCCTGAGTTGCCTGAGGATGTGTAGTAGCAGGCTTCACGTTCATTCCTGCCATATCCTTTTTGCACTCTTCAATATACCTCTGGGAAATTTCCTCTGCAGAAACTCCCTCTTCAATTGCTTTTTTGATGATCTTGTCATCTACGTCTGTAAAGTTGGATACATAGTTTACTTCGTATCCTTTATATTCCAGATAACGGCGGACTGTATCAAAAATGATCATTGGACGTGCATTACCAATATGGATCAGGTTGTATACAGTAGGTCCGCAGACATACATTTTTACCTTTCCCTCTTCAAGGGGTACAAATTCCTCTTTCTGACGGGTCAGCGTATTAAAAATCTTCATTTTATTTCTCCCTCCGGTCAATTTCTCTAAATGTTATTTCGCAGCTGCCAATTCCAGACTTCTGCAGCATTTTGTGCTTGTGCGCACAACAACATTATTTCTTGTATAAAAGGCAGACTGCCTGGGAAGCAATTCCCTCTTCTCTTCCGGTAAAACCCAGCTTCTCCTCTGTGGTAGCCTTGATATTCAGACAGTCAGGCTCCATATGCAGCGCTTTCGCAATGTTTTCCTTCATCTGTGGAATATGAGGTGCCATCTTCGGCTTCTGGGCAATGATCACAGCGTCAATATTTCCTACACCATATCCTTTTTTTTCCAGAAGAGAGGCTACATGTTCCAACAGCTTTACGCTGGAAATCCCCTCGTATGCCGGATCTGTATCTGGAAAATGCTGTCCAATATCTCCAAGAGCTGCAGCACCCAAAAGAGCATCCATAATCGCATGAATCAGTACATCTGCATCTGAATGTCCCAGCAGGCCTTTCTCCCACGGTATCTTCACACCGCCAAGGATCAGATTCCGGTTCTCTATCAGTCTGTGTACATCATATCCCATTCCTACTTTCATAAGATTATCCACATTTCGTCCCTGCCTTTCTTCTTGAAAGGGATTTTCCTGCATAGCAAAAAATCCCCATGCTATCGTTCGCTATTATACATGATTTCCAACTAAAAAGCAATCCGTCAACAGTTTAATATGCCAGGGATTTCTGTCTGACATTCCAGACTGCGTTGCAACAGAATTCTGCACAATTTTTATTTATGACAAAGGCCTCCCGGGTGAACCCCAGAAGGCCTGACAATATATATTCTAAATATTTGCATATCTTTAAATACAAAAACATTTGACATATTTTCCTGTGGGCAGTGCTATTAAACTTCTGCGATTACCTCAACTTCGCAAAGAACATTCTTCGGAAGAGTTTTCACAGCAACACAGGAACGTGCTGGTTTGTTTACAAAGTATTTCGCATATACTTCATTAAACTTGGCAAAATCTCCCATATCAGCAAGGAAGCATGTTGTCTTAACTGCCTTCTCAAAGCTACTTCCTGCTTCTTTCAGTACTTCGCCAAGATTCTTCATAACCTGCTCTGCCTGAGTCTCAATGGTATCTCCGTTGATCTCGCCTGTTGCAGGATTTACCGGAATCTGTCCAGATGTGAATAATACTCCATTTAAGATCATTGCCTGGGAGTATGGTCCGATTGCTGCTGGTGCCTTCTCTGTATAAACTACTTTCATGGTGTAAATCTCCTTTCAATTTTTCTTTTATTGTCTTCATGCTATCGCAAAATTTTATTAGTGTCAAGCAATTTTTTTGTACGAATCTGGAAAGTAATTTTATTCTGCCTTGCAGGATTTTCCTATTACATAAATAACGTTTGCTGCACAGTCTTAGGGCGTGTTTAAAAAATCATTCCCGCAATCTGCACGCCCCACTTTGCGGGAGATTTCACCCGAATTCGGTTGCAGTAGCCCGCTACGGCACCCTCATCCGGGCGAAATCTCCCACAAATTGTGACGCACATCTTGCAGAAAGCCTTTTTCAAACATGCTCTAATTCAAATAATAATAAACCATCGCAGAAATCCTTTGAATATTGGAAACAGCATCTGCTTCCTTTCCTACATTCTCAGACATTACACACAGAATATAATCCGTTCTGGCTCCATAGACAATTCCAATATCGTGCTGGCTTTTATCATTTTCACCAGTTTTATTCGCTACCTGAACAGATTCCTTAAGCCCGCCAGGAATCTTTGTTCTGGTATCCTGATTCAGAAGCAAAGACAGCATCTGGTCAGAATCCTCCGGACTTACACATTCTCTTCGGTAAATCTTCTCCAGCAGAGTGCCACAATCCTCCACAGAGGTCATATTACTGCTGCCAATCCCTTCCGGATCTGTATTCGAAGGCGCAAGCGTATGAAGCACAGCTGTCTCTTTATAACCCTGTTCCCTAAGATACCTGTTAATTACACGTGCACCTGCATTGAATTGATTGGAAGCAGTCTGAAGCCTTACCATTTCATTAAAAGACTCATTGTCACTGTAGGTTACCATATTCTCCATAAGCCGAAACAGCTTGTCTGTCACAGTCTGACTAGCTGGATCTGCTTTCAGAAGCATCCCCTCAGCTATCCTGATTTTTTCCATATTTTCATAACTTGCAGCCATTGTAAATGCTTTTATCAGACTTGCAGAAGATATGGCTTTATCATTGATGGAGAACTTCTCTCCGTTCTTCAGATCTTTCACATAGACGCTCCAGTCCCCTTCCAAATTTTCCGTAAATTCCTTCACAGCTTTCTTCAGATTTTTGATCCCCGGATCCGTCAATTCCTTGATACTGCCATCTTTTTGGATTGTCAAGCCCTCTGGTGTAGTACCAGCTTCTTCCACTAATACGCCGCTTGATTCATCAAAATAATAATACCCGGAAAATCTCTTTTCTCCCACATTCATTTCCTGGATATAATAAATGCCACCTTCCTGACACACTCTTCCATTTCTGTCAACGTAATACCCGCCATCTAGTTTTATCTGTCCAATCTCTTCTTTTAGAATACAAACTCTTCCGGTACCGGAAAGCCTTCCAAGGTTATTTACCACATAAATCCCCGAAGTCCATCCTGCTTCCACAGTTCCATCTTCTGCTTTCGGGAGTGCTTCCTGTGAAATGGCTGTAAGATGTGCTTCAGAAGCTTTAAATTTTCCTGTCTCGTCGTGATAATAATATCCATTAAACACTGTTCCATCTACAACAAAATGGTCGAAATAATGTATAGCCTGAACGCAGTCTCCTGAACCATCTTCATTCAGACAGTAAAAGCCGTCACTTTTCAACATATATTTGCCATCACTGTTGGGAATAGGAAGTATCTTAGCTTCCTCTGTAACAGATGACAGGCTGCCGCCACTTTCTGATTCCGCCAATACAGTCAGAACTTCAGGCTTCCATAACAGGAGCCCGCTGTTGCTGCACCAAAATGCTGCCCCCAAAAGGACTGCCATTCCAGCTGCTTTATACAGCCATCTGGTTTTTTTGCCTTTTTTCATGTTATTCTCCTTTTAATAAGGGCAGTATAACCTGTTTCTGCTTTGTATGCAACCTCTTTGTTTGCCATGATATTTTTACAGACTCTGTAATGAGTTTGAAGAAGGCTTTCTGCAAAATGTACGTCACAATTTGTGAGAGATTTTGTCCGGAATACTCTCCCAAAATTTTTGCAGCTGTGCTTCCACATTTGACAATGTACACGTTTTCCTGTCATTCCACTCCACCGGAAAAAGATTGCTGTATTCTCTCTGCCGGAACCGTTCATCTAAAAGGAGAATAACACCATGATCCTCCCTTGTGCGGATTACTCTTCCAGCAGCCTGCAGAACCTTATTCATGCCAGGATACCTATAGGCGTAATCAAATCCATTTTCCCCATTTTCTGTGTAAAAAGAACGAAGAATTTCCCTCTCATTTCCCAACTGGGGCAATCCGGTTCCCACTAAAATGGCTCCAATCAGTTTTTCTCCCAGCAGATCGATTCCCTCTGAAAAAATACCGCCCATAATGCAAAAAGCTACCAGTGACTCCTGATCCTGTTCAAATTCCTGAAGAAACTCTTCTCTTTCCTGTTCCTTCATAGAGCTGTTCTGACAGATACACTTCACCCAGTTTACAGAAAATTCTTCTTCGTAGACTGCGTAAACCTCTTCCAACATTTTGTAAGAAGGAAAAAATACCATATAATTTCCCTTGTGCTGCCATACAGTCCTCGCTATATATTCCGCAATTTTGTGATATTCCTCATATCCCCTGCGGCTATATAAGGAACTTACATCGCCGGCATTTAAAATACAGCGGTTCTTCTGTGAAAACGGTGATTCCACATAGATTCCATAATCGTCCTGCCTGTTGCTGAGCAATTTTCTGTAGTAGCTCATGGGCAGCAATGTGGCAGAAAAGAATACGGCACTGCGGCCTTTCTTCAGATATTCCCCCAGGTTCACTGCCGGATTTACACAGAACAGTTTCAGGCGAAACAGACCATCTTCTCCATTCTCAGCATAAACTACATAGTTCTCGTCTATCAGTTCTGCAATATTCAGAAAATTGCGAATATCAAAATAAAACTTTATTGCTTCATCTTCCAGTTCCACATCCTTATGTGCTTCCAGAAAAGCATCAAATTCTCCCTGAACCTTTAAAATCGTCATAATTATGGAACCCGTGCCTGGGAGAACGAGGTAATTTCCACAGTCCACCTGTAGTTCTTTCAGCTGTTTATCCAGCTTTCCAAGGGAGCGGTAAAGCCGGGGTGCTCTTTCTTTCATAACTTTTCGAACCCGAACAGCATCTTCCCTGCAAATAGAAGCGCTGTACATCTCTCTTCCCCGTTCTGCCAGATTATGAGCTTCATCAATGAGAAAGATATAATCTCCACCTGCACCTTCCCCGAAAAAACGTTTCAAATGAACCGTAGGGTCAAACACATAATTATAATCACAAATTACAGCATCCACCCACACAGACAGATCCAGACACATTTCAAAAGGACATACCTGCCATTTCTCTGCCTGCTCCCGGATAGTCTCCCTGTCATATCTGCTCTTCGTCGTCCACAGCTCATAGACAGCGTCATTGACCCTGTCGAAATGTCCCCTGGCGTAAGGACAATGTACCGGATCACATTTGGTTTCGTCCATAAAACACAGCTTCTCCTTGGCTGTAATGGTCACCACTTTGTATTTCATTCCCTTTTCCCGCAGCACCTCAAAAGCTTCCTGAGCCACTGTTCTTGTAATAGTCTTGGCTGTAAGATAAAAGATCGTCTCCCCTTTCCCTTCGCCAACAGCGCGAACTGCCGGAAAAATGGTAGACATGGTTTTTCCTACGCCGGTAGGTGCCTGAATAAAAATCTGACGACTGGCTCCAATTGTATGGTAAACACTGCTCACCATCTTTCTCTGACCTTCTCTGTAGGAAAATGGAAATTCCAGGCTCTGAAGAGAATGATTTCTCTCTTCCTTCCATTTTTTCTGATAACTGAGCCATTTATGATATTCATCCAGAAGTTTCTGGTACCATTCTTTCAGTTCCTCTATGGAGATCACCTCCCGGAACCTTTTCACCACTTCTGTCTCCAGGTTGGCATATGTCATCTGGATTCCAATCTTCGACAAGCCTTCCTGAACACCGTAAATATAGCCATAACACATAGCCTGAGCCTTATGAACCTTCACAGGCTCTTCCATCTGTTCCACATTTCCATATATTCCTTTAATCTCATCGATCCAGACAACTTCATCTTCTGTAAAAATTCCATCTGCACGACCTTCTAACCGAATGTCCAGATCCTCATAGCTGCAATTCATCCGCAAAGCAACCTCTGCTCTGTAGTCTCCGCCCATTTGTTTCTGAAGCTTCCGATGCAGTCTGCTGCCCTTTAACATAGCATCTTTGTCTATAGTACCTCTTCGGTTATCAAGATCACCGCTTTGCAATATAAACTCCACAAGATTTCTTACTGATATTCGTGTTACCGGATTGTCCATTTCCAATTTACCGCCTTTTACTGGTCTGCTGCCTTCCAAACAAAGATACCTTATCTGTAAGCATTATAACACGAATTTTACTTATCGGCCTATCCTTTCACAGAAAACTCCGGCATATTACTCCGAAAATGCAAAGCAAGCATCTGCTTCTGAAGTTTCTCATTCCTCCTTGCTTCAATGGATATGCTATCACAAAATGTCTGCCACAGTTCCTCGTACTCTCCCATATCCCCTACGGCGCTCCCTGGCACCTGTATACGCACTTCTTTTCTCATGACGCACTCCTTCCCTTTCTCATGGCACAACGCCTTCTGCCTCTTCTCATCATAGATTACCCAGTTCTCATTGGGAAAGCGATTGGAAAAATGAAGAGCCATAAGAGACAGGATATCATTCCCCGGCTGGATCTTTGCCAACAGAAACCTTCCGCCAATCTCCCTGAAACGGACAAACCCAAAATAATGGTGATATTCCCGCTTCACACAGAGTGCCAGTTTCGCAACCCTGGATACATATGGATCTGCCAGTGCCTCCATTACACGTTTTTCGCATCTGCCTCCCCAAAAAGCCCGGTGCAGCACATAATAAATGGCAGTTCCCCTGTCTTCATCTGCTGAAGCTGCCGCCAGACAAATCTGTTCGTAAACCTCGCTTCCCAGTCTCATAAGAATCGTCCTCATAACCTTACCAGCCTTACTCTGATCTGTAGCAATCTCCCGATAAGAAGTGAACAATTCCATGCTTACAGGAAAACTGGTCTGAATGCTCACTTTACAGCCGCCTGCAC
>UMFZ01000141.1_pt1 | contig 17759 bp, 16 predicted proteins | sample 1965141 | NCBI WGS metagenome assembly UMFZ01 (sample SAMEA4836059, study PRJEB28245) | human gut metagenome | biome: gut microbiome; material: fecal sample | place: Denmark | collected 2008
GGGCGGCAGCCCCGCGCGGATGCCCGGCGACCTGCCCGCGCTTTTGCACCGCTGCGGGCCGTATGTGACCGCCGCCGGGGCGCGGTACGCCGCAGCGGTGCGGTTGGCACTCTCCCCTACCCTGCCGCTGGCGCCGCCGCCCGATGCGGATGCACTGGTATTGGACCGATACAGCCCGCCCCGGGTGTATTTGCAGGGTTTTTGTGTGGAGGATGTGGAATAGTGGCCGCGCAAAAAGCCCCTCAGGCCTCGCAGGCTCGGCCAGCTCCCCCGGATGGGGAGCCTTCTGCGCGGGCTTTGCCCGCGTGAAAGCCTCCCCTTACAGGGGAGGCAGCCGAGCGCCAGCGATGGTCGGAGGGGCTTTGCAGCTTTTCCTTTATTCCATTTCTTCCCCGCAGGCTTCCCACGCACAAAACAGTCCACACAGGCCAAGCAACCCAATACCCAATCCTGCCGCCAAGTCGGGCAGGGTCAGCATATTGTGGGCTGCTTCAAACAGGGTCTGGGTCAGTTCCAGCCCGGTGCAGAGCAGATATGCCCCGGTGCCCGCCGCGTACAGCGTGTGGCCGCAGGGCAGCCCCGGCACAAGGAACACTTTGATCAACACCACGGCAAACAGCAGCGCTGCTGCCGCGCTGAGCACCCGCAGTGCGCAGGGCATACGGTAGACCGACGCGGGCGTGAACTGGAACCGCCAAATCAATTTCCACAAAAAATAGAGCGGCACCGTGCCGGCAAACAGCGAGCTGCCCAGCTTTTGCCGCTGCATCCCAAAACCCTTGAACGCCCGGCCGCCGTAATACAGCAGCCATGCGCCGCACAAAACCGGCAGCAATAAATCGGCCCAGACCGCCCAGGTCGGGTAGCCGGTGGAGAACATTTCCGGGTACTGCACCGCGTATTTTGCCACCGGCCCCATGGCCACGCCGCTTGTGACCAGCGCCGTCCCGGCCAGCACCATACACAGCCCCAGCGGCGGGCAGGTGTCCTGCAAACCGGTCGGCTGGTTTGCCGCGCGGCGGGCGGGCAGATAGGGCAGCACCAGCGCCGCCAGCCAGGGGATGTACCGCAGCCAGACCGAGCCTGCCGTGGCAAAGCCGGTTTCGGCGTCGGACCAGAGCAGCAGGCCGGCCAGGTGCAGCCCCGCCATAGCAAAACCCAGGGCCAGCACCACAATGGCGTTGGGATGTTTATTTTTCATGAAAGTTCCTCATTTCATACAGGGCGCGGCCGCCGCATATATATAGGACAAGCCGCGCGGGATATTCCTATTGTACCGCCCTGCGCCGCAAATTGCAAGGAGGGCACGCCTCTTGAAAAAAACATTTCGCCGGGCCGTAGTGTTCGGCCTGCTGGCCCTTGCCGCGCCCTTTGCCGCCCTGCCACTGGCCAAGCCCGCCACCACCGATTTACAGAGTACCACCCCGCCGCCCGAGGTGCTGCCCGAGCCTGCCGCCACGCCGCTGCCAGTGTACACCGCCACCCCCATGCAGCGCAACTTTAACGCATCTGCGCCCATTTTGATTTGTGACGATGGGGAGAACGCTTCGGTTTCCGTGCAGGATTTTCTCATCGGCACAGCCGCCTGTGAGCTGCCGCCCGACTGGCCCGACGACGCGATTTTAGCCCAGATGGTGGCCGCCCACAGCTACGCGCTGAGCCTGGGCGACGCGGCGTTCAGCTGCAACAGCGCCCAGTGCGCGGGCTGGACGACGGCCGAGGTGCTGCGGGCGCGGTGGGACGGCGAATTTTCTACGTATTATAGTAGGCTGGCCGCACTGGCAGACCAAGCCGCCGGGGCAGTGCTCTGCTGGGAGGGCTCCCCCGCCGCTGCGTGCTACCACAGCATCAGCGCCGGGCAGACCGAGGCAAGCCAGAACGTCTGGCTGACCGCCGTGCCGTACTTACAGGGGGTGTCGTCGCCCTGGGACGCCGACGCGCCGGGGTTTGAGACTGCCGTCACGTACAGTGCCGAGCAGGTGTACAGCGTCCTGCTGGCGCTGGGGCTGGATGCCGACGAGATACCAAACGCCCCCGCCGATTGGTTCGGCGGGGGCGTATCGGACGCAGCGGGCTATGTGGCGCAGATGCCGCTCTGCGGGCAGGTGTTCACCGGGACAAAGCTGCGCAACGCGTTCAGCCTGCGATCCGCGGCGTTCACGGTGGCGTATGATCCTGGGGAGAATGCGTTTGTTTTTACGACCCACGGCTACGGCCACGGCGTCGGGTTGAGCCAGTACGGTGCAAAGGCCATGGCCGAGGACGGCAAGGATTGGCGGGAGATTTTGGAGTGGTACTTTCCGGGGTGTGAGGTGATGGAGTAACCCCCTGCCTTCCCCCTTGGGCTGCGCCCGCAGGCGCGTGTCGGAGCGCAACCGCCGAAGGCGGCTCTTAGCGCGTAGACTGGAAGGTGGCCCCGCAGGGCCGGATGAGGGGTGCACGTGTCGTCATTGCCCCACAGGACTCAATCGGGCAAGGCCGCCCCTCATCAGTCCGCTTCGCGGACAGCTTCCCCCGAGGGGGAAACCTTTACGGCAGCTCCACGGTAAAGGTCATCAGCTCTGCATCGGTGTCAAAATCGTAGACCTTTACCGTCAGGCTGCGGCAGTTTTCGGGCACGGCAGCAAAGTAGTCATAGCTGGCCTTGGTGCATTGTTCCGGGTGGTCGAAGTCCGCCGGGTCGGCCGTCCATGCGCCGTCCGTCCACCAGCCGCCATCGCCGCGCTCGTGCCCCAGCTCCGTGCCATCCTCGGTGAACAGCCTCACATTCACCCAATGCTGTTCCGCCGGGAAGCTCAGCAGCACTTTCGTTGCGGCGGGCGTGGCCGTGACGCTTTGCAGGGTGATGCCGTTTTGTTCCACGGGCGTTTCCATCGTGCGCACGCCTGCATCGCTGACCTCGGGAATGGTAAAGGTCAGCGTGTAGCTGCCGGGCAGCGGGGTCTGGTCGGCATAGTCATAGTGCCAATAGTTCTTGCCATCGGTTTCGAGAATACTCTTGTTGCAGGCCACGAGGTCGGACAGCGTCAGCGTTGCCGTGTGCCCGGCCAAATCATCGGGTGCAAGGAACAGCTCATAATTGATGCCCGTCACAAAGGTGCGGTCATCGCGTTTTTCAAAGGTAACACCGCCGTTCAATTCCGTGCCGTTGTCCAGCACCAGCGTGCCGTACTGCCCGCCGCCGTTCTGCAGCGCCTTTTCTACGGCGTCCTCGCTGGGGCCGATGGCGTTGAACCCGGCCAGACTATCGTCCTCGGCGGTCAGCATCAGGCTGATGCGCAGCCAATCGCCATCGTTAAACACCTGCCCCAGTGTCAGGGTGTAGGGGCTGCCGGCGCTCTCTGCGGTGGCCTCCACCGTCTCGGCGTATTTATTCAGCTGCTCGCTGTGCAGCGAGGTGTAGTCCTCCTGCCCGCCGCGGTTCAGCCAGCTGAACAGGCTGCCCACCACAGGCAGCTGCTCGGCCACGGCGGGGGCGGCAAAGTTGACACTGCCCAGCCCCACAGCCATGCAGGCTGCGGCTGCTGCGGCCACCCGCCCCCATGGAAAACGGCGCTTGACGGTCTTTTTTGCCTGCGGCAGCTTGGCGCAGGCCGCGTCCAGCACGCGGGCAAATTCATCATCGGTCAGCGGGGCGGCGGGCATCGGCTGCTCATTCAGCGTTTTCAACAAATCGGCATCAAAATTTTTGTTACGCATGGGTGTACACTCCCTTCTCGGTCAGTTGGCGGCGCAGGCGGTCACGCCCGCGGCTCAGGCGGGTGTTGACGCTCTCAACACTCATATTCAGCGCGGCGGCGATCTCCTTGCCGGATTGCAGCAGATAATACTTGCGCAGAAAGATGTCCCGGTCGGGCGGGGCCATGGCGGCTACCAGCGCCCCGACAAGGTCGGCGGCATCGGCGGTGGCGCGGTCAAACTCAGCCAGCTCACCGAGCGTTTCGGCCAGGCCGTCGTCCAGCGAGAGCGCCTCGCGGCGGCGCAGGGCGTTGTAGCGGTCGATGCCCTTGTTGCGCGCCGTGACAATGAGCCACGGCCGCAGCGGCGTGGCGGTGCGCTCCAGCTTGGCCGCATTGCGCCAGAGGGAGACGAACACGTCGGCCATACACTCCTCCCGGTCGCAGGGATTCTGCGGCAGGATACGGTTCAGCACCGCCTTTGCCAGCGGCGCGTAGTCGAGCATGGCTGCCTCCAGACCCTCCTCCGGCTGTGTCTGCAGCAATCGGGTCAATTCCCGGTCTTTCATGTTGGTACCTCCTTTTTGTGGGTTCTGACTATATAGACCCGGGCGGGAGGAGAAATCTTACAGGGTTTCCAAAAAAACCTTCCCCCTTTGGGGGAAGCCTTTCCCACGTACAAAAAAACAGACGCCGTTTTCACAGCGTCTGTCGGTTTTGCTTTACTGCCCTGCCGGCAGCGTAAACACGAACCGGCACCATTTGCCTTCCTCACTCTCGGCGTGGATCTGGCCGCCGGACAGGTTTATCAAAATCTTGCAGATGTGCAGTCCCAGGCCGCTGCCGCGGGTGTTCATGCCGCGGGAGCGATCCTCCTTGTAGAACCGCTCAAACACAAAGGGCAGGGCCTCCGGCGCAATGCCCGCGCCGGTATTCTCAATACGCACCTCCACCATGTTGCCGTGGCGCTCGGCGGCAAAGCTGATGGTGCCGCCCGCCGGGGTGAACTTGATGGCATTGTCTACGATGTTATACACGACCTGATGCACAAAATCCGGGTCGGCATAGATCGGCAGCGGGTCGCCGCCCAGCCCCTGTATGTCGATTTTGCCGTCCTCGATGCGCTGCTCGTCGGACAGCACCACGTCGGTGACAGTTTTCCACAGATCGTAAGTCTGGGCGTGGATAGGCACCTCGCCCGCCTCGAGCTTGGTGATGTCCAGCATATTCTGCACCAGCCGCGCCAGGCGGCCCGTCTCCTGCGAGACGATCCCCAGGTAATGCTTGGTTTCTTCCTGCGGAATCGTGCCGTCCAACATACCGTCGATGAAGCCCTTGATGGTCGTCATCGGGGTACGCAGCTCGTGAGCAATGTTGCCCATGAACTGCCCGCGGGAATTGTCGATGGTTTGCAGCCGCGCGGCCATATTATTAAAAGTAGTCGCAAAGTCGGCCAGTTCCACACAACCGTCCACCGGGGCGCGGGCCGTGAAGTCGCCGCTGCCCAGCCGCCGCGCAGCCTCGCTGATATCCTCGATCGGCCCGGTGATGCGCCGCGCCAGCACCCAACACAGGATGCTGCACAAAATCAGAATGACCGCTGCCGAGATGCCGAACATCGCCAGCATATCGCTCATGTAGCCGCCCAGCGCTGCCATGGGGCTGGCGGCAAACAGGTAGCCGTCCTGCCCGCCCACTGTGATGCGCCGCCCGGCCGTGTAATACTTGGCGCAGTAAACACCGCCCAGCGTGCCGGTCTCAAAGATGTCGCGGCCCCCGTTCAGGTCGTCTATGTACTCGGTTGGCACGCTGCCGCCGGTGAAAGCGTCGTCGCCGGTGTGCAGTAAAATGTTGCCGTCGCCGTCCGCAATGAAAATCAGCGCCCCGGACGCCGTGTTGAACAGCTCAAACCCACTGTGGGCGCGCTCCATAATATCGTCATCCTGCAAAGGCTTTGTGACGATGGAGCCTTCGTCGGCAAACCGCTCACTCAATGCGGTCGCGCCGTTGAGCACATCGGTCAGCGAACTTTTGCGCTCGCTGATAAAGTACGCCGCCGAGAGTGCTGTCTGGATGGCGCACATCACGCTCAGCCCCAGCACAAGCACGGCGGCGATGGTGGCAAAAAATTCGCGGCTGATCGTGTTGCGGCGGCTCATTCCTTGACCTCGAACTTATAGCCGACGCCCCAGACGGTTTTCAGGCTCCACTGCTCGGACGCACCCTCCAGCTTCTCGCGCAGACGCTTGACATGGACGTCGATGGTGCGGGAATCGCCGTAATACTCAAAGCCCCACACCTCGTCCAGCAGCTGGTCGCGGGTGTACACGCGGTTGGGGTGGCCCGCCAGGCAGGCCAGCAGTTCCAGCTCCTTGGGCGGGGCCTCGACGACTTTGCCCTTGACTTTCAGCTCGTAGCGGTTCATATCGAGGTGCAGGTTGTCGAAGTCGTAGACGCCCTTGTTTTCTTCCTCCTTGGCGGAGGAGCGGCGCAGCACGGCCTTGATGCGGGCCGTGACCTCTTTTGCGTCAAAGGGCTTGACGATATAGTCATCAGCGCCCAGTTCCAGGCCCAGCACCTTGTCATACGTCTCGCCTTTGGCGGTCAGCATGATGATGGGGGTGTTGTCCTTGGCACGGATTTTACGGCAGACCTCCCAGCCGTCCATCACCGGCATCATGACGTCCAGCAGCACCAGATCGGGGTGCAGCTTGTCGAACTCAGCCAGGGCGGCCGCGCCGTCATGGACCATCGTTACGTTGTAGCCTTCCTTGACCAGGTACAGGCGGAGCAGTTCGCAGATATTTTTATCGTCATCGACGACCAGAATTTTCTCATTTGCCATCTTGGTTTCCTCCCTAAGCCGCCAGGCGGCAGTTTAATAAGATTATTATACCGCATAATTGTGGACAAAAAAAGAACAGATGACCGTCTTTGTGCAAATTTTTCGTGACAGAACAAATTTATATGGTATGCCCCCCTGCCGGGCGTTCTCAATAGCGATTTGGCTGCGCCGCCAGAAATCGCCAAAAGCCGCCACAAGCCCGTTGAAAGCGGTGCATTTCTGTGTTATAATTTAAATAGTATGTCATGATTCAGGGGCAACACCCCCCGCGCGATAAAAAGCAACGACAACAAAGGAGATATAGAACATCATGAAATTGGGCATCGTCGGCCTTCCAAATGTGGGCAAATCCACCCTTTTCAACGCGCTGACCAGCACGCAGAACGCGCAGGCAGCCAACTATCCTTTCTGCACCATCGAGCCGAACTCCGGCATCGTGCCGGTGCCGGATCCGCGGCTGGACAAGCTGGCCGAGATCTGGCAGACCGATAAAAAGACGCCTGCCATCGTTGAGTTTGTCGACATTGCAGGTCTGGTCAAGGGTGCCAGCCAGGGCGCGGGCCTGGGCAACAAGTTCCTGGGCCACATCCGCGAGTGTGACGCCATCGTCCATGTCGTGCGCTGCTTTGATGATGACAACATCATCCACGTCGTCGAGGACGTCAACAAGCCCGAGAGCGTTGACCCCATCCGCGACATTGATGCCATCGACCTGGAACTGATTCTGGCCGACCTGGAAGTCGTCAGCAACCGCCTGGGCCGTCAGCAGAAAGCCGCCAAGACCGGCAACAAGGCCGCCGCAGCTGAGGCCGCCTGGCTGGCCGACCTGGCCGCCTGGCTTGAGGGCGGCAAGCCCGCCCGCAGCTTTGCCTTTGACGAGAGCGACGATGCCGTGAAGGCCACCCGCAAGGAGCTGGGCCTGCTCTCCGCAAAGCCGGTCATCTACGCCTGCAATGTGGGTGAGGACGACCTGCTGGGCGGTCTCGACGAGAACCCCTACTATCCTCTGGTCGCCGCCCGCGCCAAGGAGGAAAACGCCCAGGCTATCCCCATCTGCGCCAAGACCGAGGAGGACATTGCCGGTTCCACGCAGGAGGAAAAAATCGCGTTCCTGCAGGAAATGGGCATCGAGTCCACGGGCCTCGACAAGCTCATCAAGGCCAGCTATGAGCTGCTGGGCCTCATCAGCTTTTTGACGGACGGCAAAAAGGAGTGCCGCGCCTGGACCATCAAGCGCGGCACCAAGGCCCCGCAGGCTGCCGGTAAGATTCACAGCGACTTCGAGCGCGGCTTCATCCGCGCCCAAGTCATTGCCTACAAGGATCTGGAGGACGCCGACTTCAACTACGCCGCCGTCAAGGCCAAGGGTCTGCAGCGCACCGAGGGCAAGGAATACGTCGTGAACGACGGCGATGTCATCGAATTTTTGTTTAATGTATAAGGAGAATCCGACCATGATTATCGGCATTATGGGCGCCATGCCCGACGAAGTGGACCAACTGTGTGCCCGGCTGGAGAATGTGACCAGGGAGACCTACGCCGGGGTGGAGTACCACTGCGGCACCTTGCAGGGCAAGCAGGTCGTTGTCTGCTGCGCAGGCATGGGCAAGGCCAACGCCGCGTCCACCGTGCAGGTGCTGTGCACGAAATATGGCATTGACAAGTTGATTTTTAGCGGCATTGCGGGCAACATGACCAGCAAAATCGGCATCGGCGATGTCTGCATCGGTGAGACGGTCGTCTACCACGACGCCGAGCTGAGTATGATTGCCCAGAGTGCACCGTTCCAGACCGAGTACCACGGCGACCCTGCGCTGATCAGGGCCGCGCTGGACGCCTGTGCTGCCTGCGGCGTAAAGGCTATTGCGGGCAAGATCGCCACCGGCGACACCTTCGTCGGCGACGCCGAGACGAAAAAAGTCATTGAGGAAAAGTGTCATCCCGACTGTGTCGAGATGGAGGGCGCGGCGGTCAGCCAGGTGGCGGGCCGCAACGGCGTGCCCTGCGTGATTCTGCGTGCCATGAGCGACAACGCCGACGAGAGCGGCTATGAGGTGCTGGTGGTCAAGCAGTTCAGCATCACCGAGTACGTTAAGACGGCAACGGAAATCGTCGCGCGGATGATCGAGAGCGTATAAGGTTCTACAAAAAATGCACCTGCCTGTGTGGAATAGGCAGGTGCGTTTTTTGTTGTAGGGGGCGGCATCCTTGACGCCCCGCGGAAGGGCAAGACCCCTCTCTACAATGCCAATAATAAAGGGGCCCTCCCCCTCACGTTGCGGGCCGGGCATACCCGATCCCTACGGCTTTTCTTTCTTCAAAAATACGCCTTGATCTGGAACTTATCCTCCTGCCTGGCCTCTTCCACCTTCAGATGCTCGTGGTTGAAGTCAAACTTCACGGCCTTGCAGTCATCGGTGTTGCGGGTCAGGCGCAGCAGCTGATCCACACGCTTCTGCTCCTCTTTCGTGTAGAACAGGTAGCTTGCGCCCTGCTTGCGGGCGCGGCCCGTGCGGCCAATGCGGTGGGTGTAGTGCTCGTTTTCCTCGGGCACATCGTAGTTGATGACCGCATCCACGTCGGACACGTCGATGCCGCGGGCGGCCACATCGGTGGCGACCAGCACATCGATTTCCCCGGCCTTGAACCGCGTCATGATGCGGTTGCGCTCGGCCTGGGACAAATCGCCGTGCAGACAGTCCACATTGAAATTCAGCCGGGCCAGCTGGTTGGCCAGCATACCGGTGTTGTACTTGGTGTTGCAGAAGATCATGACCCGCTTATAACCCTCGTCAATGATGATCTGGGCGGCGTCGGCCAGCTTGTCGCGGCCGGTGGTCAGCAGCTTGTACTGGGCAATTTTCGGGCTGGAATCCTCCACCGGCTGCACGCTGACCTCAGCGGCGTTGTGCTGGTAGAGCCAGCCAATGTCCAGCACCTCACGGCTGATGGTGGCCGAGAACATCGACAGGCTCTCGCGGTGCTTCATCAGGTCGATGATGTACTTGACGTCCTTGTAGAAGCCCATGTTCAGCATCTCGTCGGCCTCGTCCAGCACGACGGTCTTGACGTCGGACACATCAATGGCGTGGTGGCGGTAGTGATCCATCAGGCGGCCCGGCGTGGCAACAACGATCTGGCAGCCCTGCTTGAGCTGACGCTGCTGCTTGTCCATGCCCGCGCCGCCGTAGACGCAGACGATTTTGATGGCAGGCAGAAACTGCGCCAGGTTTTGCAGGTCCTGGGCGATCTGCTGGGCCAGCTCACGCGTGGGACTTAGGATGACGGCCTGCGGCTTGAGGCTGCCGGGGTCAACCCTGGACAGGATGGGGATACCGAACGCCACGGTTTTGCCGGTGCCCGTGGGGGCCTTGGCAATCATATCGTGCCCGCCCAGCATCAGCGGAATGGCCTTTTCCTGAATTTCGGTCATATCGGTAAAGCCCATCGCCTGCGTAGCGCGGATGATCTCGGGCGAAACATTGGTAAGTTCGGTAAACTGCATGGTTGGTACTGCCTTTCGGTTTTTCTTTTTATTATAACAACATTTTTCCGTTCCCGCAACAGAAAAAAAAGCTTCCCCCGCAGGGGAAGGCTTTTCTCATTTGTTCTTACTTGTCCGCCGGGCGGCTTTGCCGGACGTTTTCTTCTCCGTCTGGGTGCGGGTCGTCTTGGGGGCGGCTTTCCTGGTGCCGGGCTTCGGAGCCGGTGGTTCCTTGTCCAACAGGCGCGCGGGCACGGGATCCAGCTTCCACAGCTGGTTCTCGCCAAACACATCCTGCCAGATCTGGGCCTGGGTGCCGTTGTCCACGCGCATGCCCACCAGGTCAATGACCTTGTCGGCCAGGACATTGCGCAGCTTCACCTTGCCGCCGCCTGCGTCCACAAGCTGCCAGCGCTGGCCTGCCCCGGCGGTCTGGCTCCACTGGTGGACCCAGGTGCCGTTGCACACGCCGGACATGGCCAGGTCCATGACCTTGCCGGTAAAGCGGTTCTTGATGCGGTACTCGCCCTCGCCTGCTTCCACAAACTGCCACTGCTGCCAGGGTTGGCCTTCGTAGCTCCACAGGCGGACGGACGCGCCGTTCTCGGTGTTGAAATCAGCCACTTCCAGCACACGGCCGTTGGCGGCGGCAATGGTGTAGTACGCATCCGGGCGGATGACGGTCTGGGCAGATTTCTTCATGGTTGAGCCTCCTTTTAGACAGAATACGATACAATGTTCTGTCCGTTTTTTTCATTATAGCACAACTGCGCCGCGCGGTTTCACCAAATTTTTGTTGCCGCCTTTAGCTATTACGCCAGTATTTGTAAGGATATCGCGCAATTTTTGGCAATTTTTGCGGCCACGGCACTTGCAATTTTTATTCATACGTTATATTATATAGTATATGCTTGTTGTTCAGCCGCGCGGCGGCTTGTAGAGGGAGAGTTTCAGCCATGAGAATTGCCTTGATTGCCCACGATTCCCGCAAGGAATTGATGGCCCAGTTCTGCACGGCCTACGTGCGCATTTTGTCGGAGAATGACCTGGTCGCCACCGGTGTGACCGGCAAGATCGTCCATGACGCCACCGGCCTGCCGGTGCGCACGCTGTACCCGGGCGGGCGCGGCGGTGCCGAGCAGATTGCCGCCATGATCGGCTGCGGCGAGGTCGATATGCTGCTGTTCTTCCGTGACCCGGTGGGTGCCAAGCCCGGCGAGCCCAACGACATGACGCTGCTGCGCCTGTGCGATATGCACACCATCCCGGTTGCCACCAACATTGCCACCGCCGAGGTCCTCATCCACGGCCTGGAGCGCGGCGACCTGGCCTGGATCGAATTGCAGCGCGGGAGAAAATAAAATAGCAACGCTGACATAGGGCAAAACAGTTCCGCCAAAAAGGCAGAATGTTGAGCAAAACAGGATTAGGCCCCGGCGCTCCGCGCCGGGGCCCCTTTTCTTTCCCGAATCGATTTCAGATTATATGTTTCCCGTCGTTTCTCCGCCGATTTTTCAGATAATAATCAGAAAATATTTGAAGAATGGCGCTGCGAGCGGAACGGAGTGGAGCGAGCCTCGTTGAAAAAATTTTGGAAAATGGCTTTGCCTTTCTGGAATTTTTCAAGTGCCTCTCCATATAGTATATTTTATCGATTTTCGGAAAAAATAGAAAACGGCTTTGCCCCACAACACAAAATTGTGCGTTGCAGCACTGTGTTGTGGGGGCAAGGCCGTTTTCCTGTTTTGCGAAAAGGCAGCCTCATTTTCCATTTTTCGCAGAAAATCCGCATTTTCGTTCGATTTTTCAAAAAACAGGAAATTTTCTGTGCCCTATGGGGCAAAGATATTTTCCTTTTTGGTCGTACAAAATCCAGCCCCAGAAAGGGGGTGCTAACTGTATGCCATACCCCGGCAAATCTCAACCGATTCCGCACGAAACGCCGTTTTTAAAGCACGAATTTAGGGATAGGCGTAAATGGGGAACGCCGTGGGCCGCCATTTACGGTTTTCGTGCGTCATAAATGGCGTTTCGTGCGGAATGGGTTGCAATGGGGCGGGGATTTTTTACAATAGGGGTATGGTTCACTTTTTCTGAACTGCGAAGCCGCTTAGATTGTAAAAAAGGAGAACAGAAAAATGAGAAAGTCCGCACCCAAACTCTTGGCTACGCTGCTGACGGTCGCCGCACTGGCAGTCTGCGTGCCTGTCTCTGCGTTTGCAAAATCCAGCAAGCCGCTGAGCTACCTGTACACCTATGAGCTCATCTTTGAGGGCTATGATACGATGTCCATCTCCCCGGATGACACCGGCTACCTGACCGTGCCCGCCCTGCCCGATGGCTATGCCTACTGGATGTGCAACGGCCGGCACTTCACCCCCGGCCAGCAGCTGACCTATGACTCCCTGGACGATTGGATGTGCCCCAGCGTTGACCTGGACGATGACCTCGGCCATAGCCGCACCACCGGCGCTTACTTTATGCCCATGTCCGGCGAGACCGTCTTTGTCCACTACTACACCGACAAATCTGCCGTCAAGATCGACGCTGTCAGTGTGGGCGGCACGAGTGAAGTTCCCGCCACCGCCGACGGCAAGAAGGTCGTGGAGTGGGTCAATGCAGATAAGACCGTGTACATTGCCGTGCCCAACGCCCTGACCTACGACGACCTGTTCTGGCGCATCCATGCTGACGAGCTGGACTACAACCTGAACCTGTACGCCATCTTTGAGGATGACGCCGCCAGCACCACCCCCGCACAGCCCGCCGAGACCGCCCCTGCCGCTTCTTCCGAGGACAACACCCCGGTCGTTGACACCCGCACGGCCCAGCAGAAGGAGATCGATGAGGCTATTGCCAACGGCACCTGGGGCATCGAGTACACCACCTGCCACAAGTGCGGTTATCACAACTGGACCCGCCAGGGCAACGTTTATGTCTGCGACACCTGCGGCAACACGACGACCACGGTCGTCGGCCCCAAGGGTGTGAAGGGCTATGTCGGCAGCGGTGCGATCGCCGCTGTTGCGCCCAAGGCTTCCGCCCCCGAGACCCGCTACGCCACCGCCGCCGAGGCACAGGCCGCCGCTGACAAGCGCGAGGCCGCTTACGCTGCCGCCGTGGCCGCGTTCCAGAAACAGATCGACGCGCAGAATGCCGCCTACCTGGCCGCGCTGGGCAAGTAATTTGACCCTTCCCATATAAAACACCCCACCCCCGCACCGCATTGTACTAGGCTTCGGACAATGTGTGCGGGGGTGGGGTGTTTTTTGGGTAATTAAGGCAAAACGGTAGGGGCCGGGCACGGGAGGGATAAATTTCTCCCCTACTTATTATAGGTCATACGCATACATCCGGCTCCAGCCTTCCACGGCGGTCTGGGGGATGAGGACGTCGGCCTGCCAGATGTTGTTGCCCTGGGTGGCCTCATACACGCCGTTGTAGCGGTGGGCCACGGCTTCCACCTGGCGCAGGCCAATGCCGTGTTCCTGGCCGTCGTTTTTGGGCGGCAGAGCACCCGCCGGGGGCAGCGGGTTTTCGCAGCGGATGCGGCAGAAGTTCGCCGCCGGGCCGATCGTAAACTTAATGCTGCGCACATTCTGGGGCAAAACGCTGTTGGCGCGGATGGCGTTATCCCACAAATTGCCCACGACCGTGCAGCAGTCGATCTCGTCCATCAGGCGGGCGGGCAGCTCCAGCCGCAGGCTGACCTTGCAGCCGGCGGCGGTGGCTTCCTCGATTTTGGCGTTCAGGATGCCGTCCAGCGCGGTGTTGCCGCTTTGTATCACAAAGGTGTCGCGCTCCAGGCGGTCGGCGGCACCCTCCAGGTAGGCTTTCGCATCGTCGATGTGCCCGCTCTCCAGCATGGAGCTTGCGGTCAGCAGGTTGTTTTTCATATCGTGTTTCCAGCCGCGGGTGGCGTCGTGCTGCTGGATCAGCCGGTGGTACTGCTCGACCTTATAGGCTTCGATGCGGGCCTGGGCTTTCTCCTGCGCCAGGGCGTAGGCATTTTCCGAGACGTGCAGCAGCTGGCGGTAGGCAAAAACGTTGATAATCAAAATCAGCGTGCCAATCATCACGGTGGGCACTGGCCTCAGGCCGCCCCACACACTCTCCGACACCACAAACATATTTGCCACAAAGCTGAGGACAGGAATGATGGCAAAGTAGAGCCAGTCCTTTTCCGTCAGCGAGGGGGACAGCCTGCGGTGGGCGATGATTACATCGATTCCCAGAATAACAAAGCGCGTGGTAAGCGCATACAGGTAAAAAACCAGCGGCCCATGCGTCATCAATTCATAGGCAGAAAGGTGAAGGGTGCTTTCCAGAATCACCTTGTTCACCGTAAGGTCCATTGCAAATGGTATCACCTGCGCCACACAGTACCACAATATGCGATACCGTATCTTATCCCGGAAGAGCGCCAGCACTGTGACCAGCATAATAGCGTAGTCAATCACCAGGCCCCACACCGTAGGAAAATAGTGGTTATGCACAAAAATGACCGCCGCAATAGGCAGCACAAACAGGTAGTACACCCATGTGCGCTTGATGCGGCATTCTTTTAGCATGCTGCGGCAGAGGTAGAGCATCGCAAAGCTGTCCAGCACATCAACGGCAATGTCCAGCAAAGTCGTCAAAATCTCCATTTTGCAACCCTCCTTATGCTTTCAGCGCCAGCAGGGCGCGTTGTATGGCGGTGCTGTATGTGGGGGTCGTGGGCGCTTTACCACCCCCCGCCAGCAATAATGCGTCTTTTTCCACGGCCGTGACCTTGGTGGTGTTTACGATATAGCTGCGGTGGCAGCGCACAAACGGCGGCTGGGGCAGGTTTTCCAGCGCCTGTGTCAGCGAGAGATTGTATTTTTGCCGGGTCTGGGGCGTGACCACCACAATGTTGTGGAGCCGGGCCTCGATATAAAGGATATCGTCGTAGTAATAGCGGTCGCAGGCTGTGCCGCGCTTGAAGGTCACGCAGGCGTCCGCCCGGCGGCTGATGGAGCGCTTTGCCAGGAAGTCCAGTGTCTCCCACAGCTGCTTTTGCTCCACCGGCTTGGGCAGAAAGCCCGCCGCGTGGACCGAGAAGCCGTCCATGACCAGATCCGTGTGGCAGGTGACAAAGATGATATCGATGCGGCTGTTGCAGGCGCGCAGGCGGCGGGCAAAGGCCATGCCGTCGATGCCGGGGGTCTCGATATCCAGCAGCACGGCGTCGTACCCCTGGAACGCCTGCATGGTATCGGCAGTGATGCAGCTTTCCGCGCGGATGCCCAGGGGTTGGTTTTGTTCTTCCCACCCGTGCAGCAGGTTTAACAGTTCCTGCATATCGCGCGGGTTATCTTCCACGACTAATAGATTCATAACGGCCTCTTTTTTGTCATTTTGTCGGGTACATTTTGCACACTAACCCTTATTATAGTACAATATCCCGCCGCACCCTGCAAGCGACTCCGCACGAAACGTTGAATTTTACGCACGAAATTGTTGGAATGGGTGGAAATGGGGGTATAATTGGGCAATAGTCCCCACGCCCCATAGTTGTAGGGGGCGGCGTCCTCGACGCCCCGCGCGTTTACCACCGGCCGCCGTTTCGGGTAATTACCAGGCTCTCTCCCCCGCAGAGGGAGATAAACACGGCGGACCTGCATTTCATCCCGATTCGCCGTCGTTTCATCCCGCTTTTCCTGCAAAATCTCCCCCTTTGCGGTACACTGAAACCAACACAGGGGGCTACACCCCACCGAACCACAAAGGAGAATGCAGCTATGAAAAACACGAAATCGGTTCATCCCCACAAGCTGGCCGCTGCGGCGGTCATCCTTGCCTGTATGCTGGGTGCCGGGCTGACCGGCTGCAGCACCACCACCAAGCGGGCGGCCCCGCAGCGCACTGCCGCCAGTGAAGCCGCCACGCCGGAAACCGCCCCCACTACCACGCCTGCCCCCACCGCGGCGGCCACCCCGGCCCCGACGGAAGCGCCCATCGTGCCCACCAGCGTGACGCTGGAACAGGAGGGCGGCATTTTGAACAAAGGCATGACCTGGACGCTGCACGCCACCGTCCTGCCCGAGGACGCCGCCGACAAGACCCTGCACTGGACGTCCAGCGACGAGGGGGTTGCCACCATCGACGACAACGGCATTATCACGGCGCTGGCCCCGGGCCAGACGACCATCACCGCCGCCAGCACGGCGGGCGAGGCGTCCACCACCTACAACCTCGTCGTGCAGGAGGTCATCAAGTGCAGCTACTGCGGCCTGACCGGCCACACCGCCGACAACTGCACTGCCGCCAGGCAGGCCGCCATTGTGCAGCAGCAACAGCAGGCCGCCGCCCAGGCCGCCGCCGAGCAAGCCGCCGCTCAGCCGGCGGAGGAAGCCCAGCCTGCCGCCGAACAGCCCGCTGCAGCAGCCCCCGCCCAGGACTACGCCGTGACCGCCAAGGGCGACCGCATCTACCCCGAGGGCAGCCCCGACATCCCCGAGGGCGGCGTGGTGCAGCGCCCCGACGGCTCGTTCTATGTGAAAGGCCCCCGCAATGTGATCTTTGGCTACGAGGAAGGCGACCCCGACCCCAATATGCCAGCATGGACCGGCCTGTGCGTGTTCTGCGGCGACGACGACCACGACGTCTACCACTGCCCCATCCTGGACGCCCAGGAAAACCCGGACGCGTTCTTGATCGAAGATTGGGAGAAGTAATGCGTTTTTTATAAGCCTTCCCCCTGGGGGGGGGGAAGGTGGCCGAAGGCCGGATGAGGGGCGGACTTGCCACGTCAACCCAGTCATGGGCAATCATGGCAAAGCCGCCCCTCATCAGTCCGCTTCGCGGACAGCTTCTCCCGAGGGAGAAGCCATTTTCTTATTGGTACACGATCGCGGTCTTCACCTTATTCGCCGCATCGGCCCCGGCCAGCGTCCGGGCCAGGGCCAGGGCAAAGGGGATCGCCGCGCCCAGGGCTTCACCGGTGATGATGTTGCCGTCGATGGTGATGGGCAGGCCGGTGTAGCTGGCCCCGGCGGCGGTCAGGTCGGCGTCCATGCCCGGGTAGACCGTGGCCTTTTTGCCTCCCAGCACGCCAAACGCCGCCAGCGCCGTAGGCGCGGCGCAGATGGCCGCCACGATTTTGCCCTGCGCGGCAAAGTCGGTGCAGACCTTGCGCACCGTGGCGTCGGCTTTCAGGTTCGGCACGCCGGGGATACCGCCGGGCAGGATGCAGGCGTCAAACGCCGCGTAGTCCAGTTCCTCGGCCAGGGCGTCCGCCACAACGTTGACCTGCCGGGCGCTCTTGACGATGCGCTCCCCGCCCACCGCCGCGATGGTCACTTCGACCCCCGCGCGGCGCAGGATATCAACGCAGAGCAGCCCCTCGCACTCCTCCAGCCCCGGGGCAAAAAAGATGACAGCTTTAGACATAATACACACTCCTTGTTTAAGTAAACGGGTGAAACGACTTTGTGATGCGCCAGATCAGCGGCAGCGGGGTTTGCAGGCCGCGCAGGGTCTGCACCAGCCCGACGAGGGACAGGGCATCTACCAGCAGCGTCAGCGTCAGGCCCAGCTCGCTGCAATGGGGCAGAAAGCCAACGCAGGCGCAGACTGTGGCCAGCGCCAGCACCACAAGGCCCTGGTTCAGGTGGAACTTTACAAAGGCATCGTGCCGCTGTTTGCAACAGGCGGGTATCAGGATCAATACATTTAAATAGCACAGCGCCGCCAGCAGCCGGGTCTTGCGCGGCGGGGTGTCCGGCGC
>UMFZ01029662.1_pt1 | contig 17719 bp, 17 predicted proteins | sample 1965141 | NCBI WGS metagenome assembly UMFZ01 (sample SAMEA4836059, study PRJEB28245) | human gut metagenome | biome: gut microbiome; material: fecal sample | place: Denmark | collected 2008
TTTTCTTTTAACTCAGTTTTTCATAGTTCACTTGACACTACCTCCTTATCATTTTCTATAAATCATTTTATCACAAGTACAAGAATGTGGAAATTTTTTAATTTTTAACTTGCTTTTTAATTCTCCCTATATTATACTTAGTCTTGTAGAAAGAGCACTTTCTACAACCCCTTATTAATTATTTATACTCCCCTCAAAAGACCGATGGCTCCCCCATCGGTCTTTTACTTTATGCAATAGCAAATATCGAAGTATTTTCCATAGAAAAACGGACAGATTTTTTCTGCCCGTTCCCATTATCTTTTCCTACTATTGACGATACGAATTATAAACATTATTACAAATACCGGTATGATGATTGGCGCTAATATGCTGATAATTCCCCCGATCACGCCTACGACTACCATTACAATTCCAATGATTCCCAATATAAGAAGAAGCCTTTTCCACCAACTGTCAAAACCGAATACATGGATTCGTGCATTTTGCTCCTGATTCTTCTTTTCCTTTCCTGATGTACGTTTTGCTTCATAAGAAGTATTTGTCTTCGCAAACTCTTCATTATCCGAAGCTCCGAGAATTGTCTTGGCGATAATCCACGGGTCGCCCAGTTCTGCAACAACCTCCTGCTCGCTTTTTCCTGACAGCACTTCGCCATCGATATACTGACTGTAATAATCAATCTGGTCTTGAACAGCGGAAACATTTATTTTTCCGCTAAGCTCTCTTTGCAATTTCTGTAAAAATTCGTATTTGGTCATTCATTTTCCCCTTAATTATACTTCAAATATAAGATCTCCGTAGGAAGGCATCGGCCATGCTTCTTTATCTACGATCATTTCAAGCGCATCAATTGGCGTACGAAGATCTGCCATTGCCGGAGTCACTTCAAAATAATAGTATTCTGCCTGCTCTTTTCCTTCTTCCATCGCAGAGGCATGATCTGTCACTTTCACAAGATAATCCAGCGCTTTCTTGGCTCTTTCCAGAAGTGTTGTAATTTCTCCAAGAAGCTGTGCCTGCACAACAGCTTCTGCGCCCGCATTTTTCACTATCACGACCGTCTCTGCTAATTCCTTCGTATATTTCATAACCGCAGGAATAAACTGTTTACTTGCCATATCGATCATGGTCCGCGCTTCAATATTAATAGCCTTCGCATAGTTTTCATATTTAATCTCTGCACGAGAGCGAAGTTCAGCTTCTGTAAATACTCCGAATTCTTCAAACATAGAAATGGTTGAAGGAAGTACAAGAGCCGGAATTGCTTCCACCATAGAACGGATATTAGGCAGACCTCGTCTTTCGGCCTCTTCTACCCATTCATCAGAATATCCATTTCCATTAAAAATAATTCTCTGATGCTCTGTCGCGTATTTCTTGATCAAATCATGAAGTGCCATTTCAAAATCATCTGCTGCTTCCAGTATGTCACACGCTTCCTTAAATGCCTCTGCCACAATCGTATTAAGTACAACATTCGGTCCTGCCACAGAATCTCTGGAACCAACCATACGGAATTCAAATTTATTTCCCGTAAATGCAAGCGGTGAAGTACGGTTTCTGTCTGTCGCATCTTTCGCAAAATCAGGAAGTGTACGAACACCGGTCTTCAGCTTGCCGCCTTTAATGCTTCGCGTAGCCTCTCCGGTATCTACAAGCTGCTCCATTACATCTTCTAACTGGTCTCCCAGGAATACGGAAATAATTGCCGGCGGCGCTTCATCTGCGCCAAGTCTATGATCATTTCCCGGATCTGCCGCTGATTCACGCAATAATTCTGCATGGTCATCTACCGCTTTCAGCACGCAGGTAAGCACAAGCAAAAACTGTACGTTTTCATGCGGTGTCTTTCCCGGCTCGAGAAGGTTTTTCCCATCGTCTGTCGTCAGTGACCAGTTATCATGTTTACCGGAACCATTCACCCCTGCAAAAGGTTTTTCGTGAAGGAGACACTTCAATCCATGCTGGTGTGCTACTCTCTTTAATGTCTGCATAACCAGATGGTTATGATCGACAGCCACATTCGCTTCCGCATAAATGGGCGCCAGTTCATGCTGCGCCGGAGCCACTTCATTGTGCTGTGTCTTCGCAGATACTCCAACCTTCCAGAGTTCTACATTGACATCTTTCATAAATCCGGCAATTCTCTGACGAATCGTACCAAAATAATGATCGTCCAGCTCCTGTCCTTTCGGCGGCATAGCCCCAAAGAGAGTTCGTCCTGCATAAATCAAGTCTTTTCTCTCTCGGAATTTTTTTGCATCAATCAGGAAATATTCCTGTTCCGCTCCCACAGAAGGAGTTACTTTCTGAGATGTTGTATTTCCGAACAAACGAATCAATCGCAGAGCCTGCTCATTAATCGCCTGCATAGAACGAAGAAGAGGAGTTTTTTGATCTAACGCTTCACCGGTATAAGAGCAAAATGCGGTCGGAATACAAAGCGTTGCCCCCGCTGCATCATGCCTTACAAATGCCGGCGAAGTACAATCCCACGCTGTATATCCTCTCGCCTCAAAAGTTGCCCGCAAACCGCCTGATGGGAAGGAGGACGCATCGGACTCTCCTTTGATCAGTTCCTTTCCCGAAAATGTCATTAACACCTTACCACTCGGAAGTGGTGCGGATATGAAGGAATCGTGTTTTTCTGCTGTTGCTCCGGTAAGCGGCTGAAACCAATGTGTATAATGAGTTGCTCCCTTCTCAATCGCCCATTCTTTCATCTCATGGGCAATTACATCTGCGGTAGCAAGATCTAATTCTTTTCCTTCTTTAATGATCTCTTTTAAATCTTTATAAATTTTTTTCGGAAGGCGCTCCTGCATAACAGTATCATTGAATACATCCTCACCAAAAATATCTGCTACATTGAATACTTCACTCATGCTGCTTTCGTTCCTTTCTTTACTCTGATGTAATTTCCCCATGTCATATTCTCACAACAAACCAACTGAAATTAGAAAAAGGCCTTCCAACGTCTAATTGGAACGCCTTTATCGTTAAAGCTTATTCTGCTTTTCCAACAGAACCAAATAATTCCATTTTCTCTTTTACAGTCTGCATAATTGCTTCTGCACCCGGTTTTAATAATTTACGAGGATCGTATCCCTTTCCTTCCAGATCTTTTCCAGCCTCGATATATTTACGTGTAGCATCTGCAAATGATAACTGACACTCTGTGTTAACGTTGATCTTAGCAACACCAAGGTCGATTGCTTTCTTGATCATATCTTCCGGAATTCCTGTACCACCATGAAGAACAAGTGGAAGGTCTCCTGTTAATTTCTGGATTGCATCAAGAGTTTCGAAGCTTAAACCAGCCCAGTTTGCAGGATATTTGCCGTGGATGTTACCGATACCTGCTGCAAGCATATCTACGCCAAGATCAGCGATCATCTTACATTCCTGTGGATCTGCACATTCACCCTGTCCAACAACTCCGTCTTCTTCTCCTCCGATAGAACCAACTTCTGCTTCCAGAGACATTCCTTTTTCTCTGCAAATAGCGATCAGCTCTTTTGTCTTAGCAACGTTCTCTTCGATTGGATAATGAGATCCATCAAACATGATAGAAGAGAAACCAGCTTCGATACATTTCTGGCATCCTTCGTATGTACCGTGGTCAAGATGTAAAGCTACCGGTACTGTGATACCAAGCTCGTCGATCATAGCATCTACCATAGCTGCTACTGTCTTGAATCCTGTCATGTATTTACCTGCACCCTCAGACACACCTAAGATTACTGGTGATTTGCACTCTTCTGCTGTCAGAAGGATACTCTTTGTCCACTCAAGGTTATTAATGTTGAACTGGCCTACTGCATAATGCCCTGCCACTGCTTTTTCAAGCATTTCTTTTGCTGATACTAACATAATTCTAATTCCTCCAATTCTGCCGACTGTGTTTTTTATAACACTGATCCGGTCATATTAATGTCGCTTTTTTTATTATAAAACATTACCGTAGAAAAAACAAGAAAAAATGGCTGAGAAGCATTTCCCCAGCCATTTAAAGTTACATTATATTAATTCTTTATGTTCCATATGTAAATATTTCTCTCTTGTAGCCATTCCGCCGCGGATATGACGCTCTGACTTGTTTCGATCTAACACCTTACGCGCTTCGCCTGCAAGATGGGGATTGATACGCATAAGACGATCGGTAACGTCTTTATGTATCGTACTTTTACTTACCCCGAACTGCTTCGCCGTCTGCCGCACCGTCGCTTTATGTTCAATGATATAATATGCGATCTCTACTGCCCTCTCCTCAATATAATCTTTCACAATATTCCCCTATAAACATCGTTTTTACAACATATGCAAGGAATTTGTATGATATGAATTCAAATTGATACCCTTTCCATGCCCCCCTGTCACACTCCTGCATGCACTAACACATACTTTTGTCCCACTACTTTTAACCCAATCCACCAAAATAACTCTATCAGCTTTTTAAAGCCTTGAAATCGTTTCAGCTCAGTAGCCTGTCCTCCACAGAAAATATAGTGTAATCTGAATTTTTACCTGCCTTTTATAAAGACCTAATCACCACACCATTTTTCTTGGCATTCATATAAACATTCTGAAACTGCTTTTTCATATTTGTTCCAATAGCAATATTATATGGAATAACTAATCCATCCGAGATGATTACATCACGAAATGATATAAACGTTGCTTTCATAAATAACGGCAATGGAGCACCAAAGAACATTTCTTCCCAACTGGAAATGATTCCGCTCACCTGATATACCTTTTCATCCTCCGAGATAAAAATAGTCCCCTTTTTCAAATGCCGTTCCATAATAAAATTTCCTTGAACTCGCCGCTTCCACCCAGCAATAATCGCCTTGTGTTCCTCCGCCAGATTTTCCCCTCGCTCTTCTAAATATCGGTCTATAAGTGTTACGTTCTCCCACAATACATTTGCAATTTCTTTTATCTCTTTCGGATTCAAACTTTTAATATTTGTTATGTTCTTAACCCTTTTATTAACTTTACATTTCTCGTTCACATAATCAAGCAGCGGAAACCATAATTCATAAAACAATTTTCCGTCTTTCTCTGAAAGCGTCATCTCTTTTATCCTCCTGTTATCTATCTAAACCGAAACCCATATTCTTTTTTCAGTCTCTCATATATCTCAAACGCCACCGGACAGACTTCCACCGCATTAAGCACACTATACAGGCTCTGCAATCTATCCGGTTGATCCGTATAAGGATATTTTTTACAGCTCTCCGGTCTGCATTCTCCTAATTTGCAATTACCGTCCTCTTGCAGAAAATCGCATGGCTTATTCTTTGTCTCATATGTATCTTCCACTTCATTTTTAATCAGGTATCTCTCAACAAATTGCTCTTTTGTCAAATCCAAAAATTCCGCATCTCTTTCCAAATCTTCACTCGGAATACTTCCATAATACATTTTGCAGCAATTTCTGCACCTACTGCAATCATAATTTGAAAACAATTCATCGTGAAGTCTTTTAAACTGCTTGTCCAGTTCTGTTTCATCCGCATGGCATTTTAAAAATGTGCGAAATTCAAGATTCTCATTTTCTTTTTTCTTTGCTTCAAATTTCACTTTCCTTGGTACAATCATCATTTTTCTCCTTCCATTCCTTTCACTTCTGTACTACCAAATACAATTTCCAACAGTTCCGCCGCTACCTGATGGTCTTTAATGCGCATCAAATTGTCCCACACATCTTCTTTCCCCAACAGATTCATACCGCCATGCCACACCAATTCATCATCTATGACAGCAAATCTTTCTTCAACTTCTGCTTTTGTCACGACATGGATAGCAGCCTGCTTCATCTCCTGAATCAGCTCGTAACACATATCAACATTTCCATATACAACCTGATCCGGCTCCGTTGTAATAACTGTAACTCTCACCCCATGTTCTTGCCGTTCTTTCACCAGAGACAATAATCTGTCAATCTTCTCCTGCCGGATATTCGGACTGGAAATTACGATAGATTTTTCTGCTTCTACCAAGTCTTGTTCAAATTTTTCTGTATAATTCCCTGAGTCAAATATCGCATGAACAACCTGCTTATCTTGCTGTTCTCCTATCCAAACGGAAAACCCTGTTTTCTTATAGGTTCGAAGTCGTTTTCCATACATTTTATTAAATTTCTTCATGTGTGCATCAATATAGTCATACACATAAACCGCTTCTTTCCCCTCATGATCACGATTCAGTCTTCCAATATACTGTACCAAACGTCCTTCCGCAGACACCGGCGCGGCAAGCATCAATACATCCAACCTCGGGAAATCAAAGCCTTCTCCAATCTTTTGACCGGTCGCAATCAATATAAGACTTTCTGTCCGAGGAACCTGTTTTAATTGCATCCGTATTTCTGTATTTTCTCTATCAGAATTATCCCCGTACAAAAGAAATACATGATCAGCTTCATCTTTTAACATGTCATACAGAATTTTTGCATGTTCTTTGTATCGTGTTAATATAACCGGTGTCTGTTTCTGTGAAATACATTTCTTTATATCATTTGTAATCATTTCATTGCGCACCTTGCTAGTACTGATCAGGCTATATGCTTTATTGATATCATTCCTGCTCTCGACAGTATCAATTACTCTTGTATATCTCGGAACAAAATAATGTCCTATTCCCTGCTCCTCAGCTCTATCCAATGCAGTAAATCGATGCCTTAACGGCCCCAGCATCATATAGATAATCTTGTCCAGATGATCGCCTCGTTTTGGCGTAGCAGAAACTCCATATACATATTTTGCACTGATTTTCTGCAATACTTCCATATATGTATGTGATGCCGCATGATGGCATTCATCTACAATAACCATTCCATAAGAATACTTCAGATTTTGAAATTTCCCCTTGCCATACATAGAACCAACCATTGCAACATCTATAATCCCTGTCAACGTATTTTTTGTTCCATGTAAAATCCCAATCGTACTGTCTCGCTTTTTCTTTCGTCCTGTCTTCGTCTCATACTCCGGCAGTTCTTCCCTGATATCGAGAAATTTATTCAGCTCGTCCACCCATTGAGTAAGTAAATCTTTACTCTGTAATAAAATCAGTGTATTCACCTTTCGCTCCGCAATCAGATAACTGCACACCACAGTTTTCCCAAACGCAGTTGCCGCTTCCAATACACCATCCGAATGCCTTAACAGCTGTTCTGCCGCGAGTTCTTGCTGCAATCGCAAGTCTCCGTTAAATGAGACTCTAATCGGTCGACCTGTTTCCCTTTGATCAGATATCTCAACCGGAATTCCTGCTTTCGTACATTCCTCAGAAATTCGTTCCCTGAATCCCCGTGGCACTTGAATATAGCCATCAATATCTTTTCCTAAATACACAGCGCTGAAATTATAATAATTCGAATATCCTAATCTTTTGTTTTTATAGAATTCCGGATTGTCAAAAGCCGCCAAACTACGAATCTGATTTTGTATTCTCGGCATAAGATTCAGCGTATCGACATAAACGCCATTGCTGAGTACCATATGAAGTTTACCTACAACATCTTCTTTCATAAACTCGCATTTCTTTTTCCATGGCTTGGGTCTGTTCTTTATATCAGTACCTGCAAGCTTTCCTTTGCTTTCCGCTAGTTCTGCCTGCCATTTTGCCATATATTTTTCTATATCCTCTATGCTGAGTTTTTCTGTCCGATTAAGCAAAATGTCCCATTGTTCCGGATAGACATTCCAGTTTTTATCCACAAATGCACTGTTTCCATTTTTAAGCGCCTGCCCTTGCAATGGCAGCGCAATCAGATTGCCAATACTGCTTGCTACGTCCTGTGATGGATACATTCTGTCATAATAATGAAAGGATTTCAGATTAATAGATGCAGAACCTTTGTCCAGTAACAAAAAACCAAAATTTCTGGCTAATGAAGCTGATATTGCTTTTTGAAAGAATATCCACACATGGGCGCCTTTTCCGGAACGTGAACGCTCAATCAAAGGCTTTATCCCATTAATCTCACATATTTTTCTGAGTGCATCTACTTCTTTATGCCATTCACTATCTACATTGGCAAAATCTGTTGCTTCTGCACCTTTTTCGTGATTATCAAAATCGAACACGATAAATCTGCATGTCCCATCCGGTAACAGCGGATACACACCAATCACATCCGAACCATCTTCTTTATATCCCAGTAGATGAGCAATAATTTTCTTCACATCCAGCTTGATCCATTTTTTATTATCGCATTCATCACAAATCATCTTTTCTCCACGCTGTTTCGGACACAACTTAAAATCCCATCTGTTATCACATTGTGGATAATAACCTCCATTCTTACCACGTCTGGCAAAGACATCTTCTCTTCCCCAAAACATAGAAAAGAAACGTATTGCCATCTTTTCTGTAATAAATTGGGGATGAACAATGCGCGCTCCTTGATCAAGATCATACTCTTCTGCATTTTCTATCGTCTCTTCAAAGGGATGGATCTCTTCATATGGAATGTTCTCTTTTTTCAGCTTGTCTTTTAACAGCCTGTTTTCATATTCAAATAGTCTGACGAGTCTTCTTAATGATTCTGTATCATATGCTTCTATATTCATACTTGACACCTGTAATTCTCAATACGCAATCTCCATTTTATAGATATGGTTCTATCGTAAACACCGTCTATTCTCCAACCTTTTCACTTACCAATTCAAATAGATTTTCTTTCCTTCTGTCTGACTGATTATTTCTTTGACATCTTTCTGATAATCATAATATTTTATTGGCAAGTCTGGATTTAACTTATCGATAATCGAATGCAATTTCATATCTGATAGTCTGGAATTCACTTCGATTTAATTGTTTCAACAGTTTCTCTATATCATCTACATATCCTATTTTCACACAATCCGGAAAAGAAGGATTTGTCAGAATATACATTACTCCCTTTTTATCTCTCATATTTTAGTCACGCCTTAAAATCAATTATTCCTGCAACATCCTCAAATACCCATCCAACCGTTCCTTCAAATATCCTGCGAACAATTTCTCCATCGCTCCCAGATTATGTTTCCCATGATACTCATCAAAGGCATTATAATACGCAATTCGATCTGTAAATTTAATATCAATCGGTGAATACCCTGCTTTCATCAATTCCAGATTCACAAGCAAACGCCCCGTGCGTCCGTTTCCGTCGATAAAGGGGTGGATAGCTTCAAATTCAATGTGAAACCTTGCCAACTTCGGAATCATATGCTCCGTACTCTTATGATATTGTTCCAACAGTTTCTCCATCTGTGGCTGTATCATATAAGGTTGTACCGGCTCATGCTTTGCCCCCATCATTCTCACCGGAACTCTGCGATATACACCTCTATCTTCCTTTTTATCCGCCAGAACCAAATAGTGGATTTGTTTAATAATGCTCTCGGAAATCGGAATCTTATCCTTTACCAACTCTCTCACAAAATCAAAGGCTTCTTTATGTCCAACCGCTTCCATATGGTCTTTCAATGGTTTCTTATCAATCGTCAATCCTCGCAAAACCATATCCGTTTCTCTCAGAGTTAGCGTATTTCCTTCAATCGCATTGGAGTTATACGTATATTCAACAATAAACTCCTCTGTAAGTCGTTCTATTTCACCTTGTGTCAGCGGTCTTTTAGAATCCAGTTCTTTTTTCTTATTATCTATAATCGTCAATAGACTTTCTGTCGTCTTGTAACGTCCGTCCTCCGGTTTCTTTGCAGTTTCAGGAATTTTCCAGCTTCGCCCTTCCCGAATTACATCCGGTATTCTCCCTTCGGAACACAAAACACGAACGCGACGATCTGATATATTCCATTTTTCAGCAGCTTGTTTTACGCTAATATACATAATTTACACCTCATCAATTATAATCACACTCATGTGATTATTATACTTTACATGCGGAACAATAGCAACGCTATCGGAATAATAATTCCCGCTAATCGGAACATTACTCAAGAACGAAGAAAAGCATCCAACTTTCGTCAGATGCTCGCATTGTTTTTATAAATCTTCTGCTTTATATACGAAATACCCCTCATAATAGTAACTATGATCTATTCCCTTCATATACATTTCTCTATTTTCAACTTTATCTGTCAGAGCCTGTTTTAAGATATATTTTATTTCAATATCTTTTATCGGACTTCTTTCCGTTGCAAGTAAATAATCTTCTTTATCAACAGCGCTCCAATCAATAACCATATTCAACTCTTTTTTCAAAATTAAATCAAGCCATATTCTTGTGCTTCTTCCATTCCCTTCCCGGAATGGATGCGCTATATTCATCTCTACATACTTTTCAATAATTTCTTCAAATGTTGACTGCGGCATCTTCTCAATATTCTCGATAGCCACCTGCAAATACATTACTGGTACAAATCTAAAATTTCCTTTTGCAAGATTTACAGTCCGTATTTCTCCTGCGAATTCATATATTTCCTCAAATAAATATTTATGAATAGCTACAAGCATCTGAAATGTTCCAGCTTCATAAACATCCAAATATCCATTTTCAAATAGTTCAACAGCTTTTTTCTTACTTATCTTTTCTTCCATTCTAGCCAGTTCTGTGGAATCTGTAATATGAAGTTTATTCTCTAAAGCCATATTCTTCTCCTTTCTTCCACCTGCTTTCTGTATTCTATTTTAACCGATTCCCATCTATAACACAATAAAATCACCAAAAGAAAAAGCCGCGTACAATATCAACCATCTTTCTCCCTATCCCAACAATCTCTTATATGTCAGATCTATGAAAAATGCCCCCAGCGGAGCGGTAATCAGTATCGCAACCACTGCAACTGTCAAAACAATTTCCCCACATGCTAAGCCCATTGCAAGTGGCACTCCACCAATTGCTGCCTGCACCGTTGCCTTCGGAGTATATGCAATCATACAAAACAGTCGTTCTTTTCTGCTAAACCTTGTTTTAATAAGGCATAAACACACTCCCACCATCCGAAATGCAAGTACTCCAAAAATTAAAATCACTGCCGAAACGCCTGACGATAATGCGTACTTAATATCCACTGTTGCACCGACCAATACAAAGAGCATAACCTCTGCACCAACCCACAACTTATTAAATTTCACAGATAATCTTTTGGCTACACACGCTCTTTTCTTTTGCAATGCAATTCCGATTGCCATAACTGCAATTAATGATGCAAACGGAAGAATCTTTCCCCATTTATCTTCAATCGTTATAAGTATAAAAGAACTGCACATAAGAACAATGACTTTTGACGTATCCCGTATAGGAATCTTTTCAAAATATTTTGCAAGAATGATTCCAACAGCCATTCCAATAATAATCCCGACAACAACGGAAACAGGAATATTGATAAAGCTTCTAACGGATATACGATCCCCTTGTGCCAATCCGGTAAATGCTGTAAACAACACAATCACAAACACATCAAAATCGCCGGTCTTCCTACTTTTCTTAAATCATTTAAGTCAAGAGACAATCCTGCTCTTGCCAAAATAATAATCAGCGCAATCCTTCGAATCTCCGCTGAAATCTCAAGAAGTGACGGATCAATGAAATTTAAAATATGTGGTCCCAGAATCATTCCTGTTAAGATCATTCCAAACAAACTCGGTAAATGAATCTTTTTACAGATCCAGCCCATAAACATCCCAAATAGCATGATCATCGCAATACTAAGAAGCATACTTTATTCTCTCTTTCCTCTAAACTTAACATGAAAAAAAGGCCGGCGCCTCCGACCTTCTTTCGTGTATTCATTTTACCACAAATGCATCAAATGCTGCAACGTAAGTGTAACTACTGTAATCCCGATCCAGCAAGCCATTCCCATTAAAATTGGCTTCCCGCCGCTTTTTACTAATTTTACAACGTTCGTATTAAATCCGATCGCGCCCATTGCCATAACAATGAAGAATTTAGACAGTTCTTTTAATGGCTGGAACGTCTCTGCCGGTATTCCTGCTGCTGTTGCAACTGTTGTAATAATACTTGCTCCGATGAAGAAGAGTATGAAGAACGGAAATACTTTGCGCATAGATACTTTCTCGCCGCTCTGCTCTTCTGCTTTTCTTGCGCGGTGCACTGCCAGTCCTAGAGTAATCGGAATGATTGCAAGTGTTCTTGTCAATTTTACGGTAACCGCCTTGTCCAGCGTCTGACTTCCAAGATGGTAAATGCTGTCCCATGTAGAAGCTGCCGCTGTTACGGAAGACGTATCATTTACTGCTGTTCCGGCAAAGATTCCGAAGGTCTCTCCGGAAGTCGTAGAAAAGCCTAACGCTGCTCCCAATGCCGGAAAAATGAGCGCTGCCAGAATATTAAAGAGAAAGATTACAGAGATTGCCTGCGCAACATCCTCTTCATCCGCATCAATAACAGGTGCTGTCGCCGCAATGGCAGATCCTCCGCAGATAGACGAGCCCACACCTATCAGCGTAGATATTTTTGACGGAATGTGCATCGCTTTATGAAGCATATACGCAATTACAAGAGAAGTTGTAATCGTACACAGAATAATCGGTAGTGATTGTTTTCCGGTCTGCATAACAACTTCTAAATTCAATCCAAAACCAAGCAATACAACTGCATATTGTAAAATCTTTTTCGATGTATATTTCACACCGCCTTCCAATGGTTCCCGGTTTTTAATCACTAATGCAAGAACCATTCCGATTAAAATTGCAAATACCGGACCGCCTATAACAGGAAATTTTTTCCCTAAAAATGCAGAAGGCACTGCAATTGCCAAACAAAATAATAAACCTTTCCAGTTCTTTTTTATAAATTCCATTTTCTCTCTCCCTTATCCTTTGAGTGTATTTTTTATTATATCGCATTTTCTTCTTGCTGTCTTTTCTTATTTTTAACTTGCCGCATGAATCGCTGCAATCGTTCCGTCTGCCACTGCTGTAGATACTTGGCGAACCGGTTTCACTCGAATGTCTCCTACTGCATACACGCCTTTCATTTCTGTCTCCATATTTGCATCGACCGGAATAAATCCATTTTCTAAATGCAACTCTTTATATAACTCTGTATTTGGCACAGCTCCTACATACACGAAGATTCCACATCCCGAATCTTCAATCGTTTCAATCGCACAGGTTTTTTCATCCAAGATTTCCAGAGATTCAACCTTCTCCACACCATACACACCGTGAAGTCTGGAATGTAGCCGAACTTCAATATTAGAGCTTTTCTCTACCTTTTCTTTAAATTCTGCAATACACCCTAATTGTTCTTCAAAGTGGATAATCGTTACTTTCTCTGCAAGCTTCGCCAGATACAATGCTTCTTTCACCGCTCCGTCTGCTCCTCCGACAACGTATACATGTTTTCCCCGATAAGATCGTCCGTCTCGAGCTGCGTTCATTCCCATTCCCCGACCAGTCAATTCTTCTCCGGCAATTTCTAATTTTCTAGGAGAAGTTCCGTTTGCTAAGATTACTTTTTTTGCAGAATAAGTTCCTTGATTCGTATAAATCTTTTTTGTATCTCCGCTTAACTCAACTTTCTCTACTGTTTCCTGTACAACTCTGACTCCGGCGCCCTCTGCCTGTCTCTTTAAACGATCCGCAAAAGTCGCACCCGTTTCGCCTTCTACGATTCCTGCATAATGTGTGACTGTAGAAACTTTCCCGATCAAGCCTCCCACTTGATTTCTTTCGATAACCAAAGTCTTTTTCCCGCGGCTTACAGCATAAATTCCTGCGCTTACTCCTGCCGGTCCTGCTCCAATAATTACAACATCATACATGACTTGCTCCTCCTTAAAACTATCTTTTCTTTTCATTGTTTCCAACTCTTTCCGCTACATATACTATAATCTTCTATATCCATTTTGTAAAATTATGATATTTGATACTATGATAAATATAATTTATGATATAATGGACTATATCATTTACCAACACAGGAGGTACTCATATGCTTGATTTCCGCATGGATACATTTCTTTCCGTATGTCACTATATGAATTTTACACATGCCGCCGAACATTTAAACCTTACACAGCCTGCTGTTTCTCAGCACATCAAATATTTAGAACAGAAATATGATACCACTTTATTTATACGTGACAAGAAAAAGCTCGTCTTAACTCCTGCCGGCGAAATTCTTCATTCCGCTTTAGAAACCATGAGAAACGATGAAAATACATTGAAAAAGCGAATGAAAGAAAGCCTTGAAGGAAAAAAAGTGCTGACCTTCGGCGTAACCATGACCATTGGAGAATACACCATTGTCCCCTCTCTTGCCGAATTCATCAAATCTCATCCTGATGTAGATCTCCACATACGATATGGGAATACACAAATGCTTCTATCGTATCTTAGGGACGGAATTATTGATTTTGCTATTATTGAAGGATATTTCAAAGGAGACTATTACAAAACAAAAATCTTCAAATCCGAAGAATACATTGCAGTTGCTTCCTCTCAGCATATTTTTAAAAATCCGATTCACTGTCTTAACGATTTGAGGGATGAACGACTTATCATCCGCGAACACGGTTCCGGAACAAGAGCTATTTTAACAAAGACATTAGCGCTAAAAAATATGTCTGTGAAAGACTTCAGAAATCTAATAGAAATTGAAAATATCCATACGATCGTACAGCTTTTAAAAGACGACTGCGGCATCTCTTTTTTATACAAAGCCGCTGTTGAGAAAGAATTAAAAGAAGGGACATTAGTACAAATCCCTCTGACAGATTTTATGGTCATGCATGATTTCACTTTTTTGTGGAATAAAGACAGTATCTTTTCTCAAGAATACGAAGTTATTTTTGATGAACTGCAAAGGAATATTCTTATATAAAAATACTCTCTATCACAAAGAGCGCTGATTCACTTTGAATCAACGCTCCTTTACGCTCCTTATCAAAACATTTCTATCCGTTACTTAGCACCAAACACATATCTATGCGTAACAGACCTCAGATTTTTCTGCCCGCTTCTTAAACACGATACTTCCCACATATCCGGCAAGACTTCCACCCAGTATAGCAAATATCAGCGCTCCCACTACGTTAAGTGGTGAGTTGAAGGCAAATGGCGCCAATAATCCTGGAATTGGGGATGCCGTTCCCGGTGCATTATTGATAATTCCAAATGCTGCCGCTGAAATTCCTGCAAGACCACCGCCAAAGAAATTCGAACAGTAAATAGGGATTGGATTTGCAGTGATAATATTTGCTTGTGTCAATGGCTCTAACATAACAGCAATCACATTACTCTTATCTCCGAGTTTTAATCGTTTGAAAATAATTCCGTTCGTGAAGGAACCTCCTACACATGCAATTGCTGCAATTCCCATTGCAAGACCATTTAACCCGAGCATGGCAGTAAGTGCCATAGAACTAAGCGGTGAAGTACAAATCATTTTCATAATTCCGCCAAGCAAAAATCCCATAACAATCGGAGACTGATCTGCTGCCGCTGAAATAGTTCCTCCGATTTTAACAAGTGTTGCATTCACTGCCGGATCAACAAGAACAGCAATGATTCTTGCAAGCGGTGCAATAGCAAGAGCTCCAACGATAATATTTAACCCTTCTGGAAGCTTCTTCTCAATGATCGGTGAAATCAAACCGATGACATAGCCTGCAATAAACCCCGGAAGAATTCCAAATCCTCCGACTGCCAAACCTGCAACCACGGCAAATACAGGGTTGGCTCCCATTGCGATCGGAACTGTGATGGCCGCCGCCACTCCGCCAAGGCTTCCTGATGTTGCGCCTACTGTTTTGAAAAATTCGATATTCATCAAATCCCCTGTAATATAACTGTGCACTGCCTCGATCAAAAAAGAAGCAATTGCCGCATTTGCCATTCCTGACATGGCCTCAGACCCTTTCGGCGCTTTCATACTAAAAAGCGAAAAACCTGCCAATGTTACTAATAATAATCCAACTCCTGAAATAATTGTCAACATAACTTCACCTCATATTCTTCCATTCATATAAACGTTGCCTTCGATGCTAAGAATATAGATATGAAGTTTCAAAAAGTTTCAAACGGTATCAATTTTGTTCAAAAAATTATTCTATTCTTTAAAATATCACGCATTTTTGTGAAATATTACCAAAGCTATTTATAACAATAAGATACAAGAGCATTTAAAAAGTTCCTAATTTTCACATTTCCCCCTTTTGGCTCTTTTCCTCTGATGTAATCCATCTCTCTGCGCACTTGCTCGAAGTTAAACAATGTGTTCGAATACTCAATAAATGTATCGTTAGAATAATCTTCGATTCCAAGATTCGCCAGATTCACCATCGCACTGTTTGCTGTCCTTCGGATTCTTTGCTCCATAGACTTCGGGTTATCTGTAAATTTACTGCAAAGCTCCACTAAAGTAGCGTCCGCAACAGTATCACGATTCGTAATCATATAATCTACGATACTGACAATATCCTTACTTCCGATTTCCCCAATGACACCCAATTTCTGCAAAATGTCCTTTACCCGTTCAATATGTGCATCTTCCTGCACAGTCTTGCCTGGTTCTTGCGGAAGAATTTCCTGCATCTGATTCATAAAGAGACTTTGCATCTCCGTCAATGTTCTTTGCATCGTCAAGTTTTTTACAACCTTCTTAATTACATTTTCCACTTCAATGCTGTTAATCGGCTTCTGGATAAAGAATTCGATTCCACTTTCATACGCAGAGGAAATCATATCTTTCGCCGCAACCTGAGACAGCATAATAAACGCAAGCTGCGGGTAAGCCTCGGACGCCTGTTTTACAAATGTAATCCCATCCATAACCGGCATAAGCAAATCTACGATCACAATATCCGGCTGTACATATTTCAAGTCTTCCATTGCATCTTCTGCATTAAGACTTGTCCCACAGATTTCACCCAGATTGCGGTTTTGAATAATCAATTTTAAAATATTAATGATGTTCTGGTCGTCATCGATCAAATAGAATTTCACTTAAGTCACCTCCAACTGTATTTTCGGAATACGAATCAAAAAAGTGGTACGTCCCGGGATCGATTCCACAGTAATTTCACCTTTAAACTGATTTTCAATCATATCTTTTACAAGATTAAGTCCCAGTCCTCGATTAATCTCTCCCGTAGAAAAATTGATTTTTGTTGAAAACCCCGGAGTGAAGATATTCGGAATATTTTCTTTCGGAATTCCCGGACCATCATCACAAATAGAGAAACAATCCTCCTGTCCCTCTTCCCATTGCGTAAATCTCAATGTGACTTCTCCTGTTTCATTTGCCTCCAATGCATTGGTGAAAAGATTTCGAAAAATCGATAACAGAAAATAATGTTTATCTGTCATAATATTTGTCTTATATTCTTTCGCAAATGTCAGCTTCTTCCCTTTTTCTGCTGCCGCCTGTTGGAGCGTTGTCTCCATAACTGTAAGAATATCTGACAAAGACATACTTCCATCTTGAAGGTTCAAATCCATAGCCTCTGAAATGCCCCTCAAGATCAGCATGTACTCTTTCTTAATCTCATGGATATCTTTTGCAACTGCAAGTGCCGTCTGCGATAATTCTCTATCCACATTCTGCTTCTGCATCTCAGAAAATAATTTGTATGAAAGCTCCATCGTCTTTTCAATCAGCTCCGTATTCTTTTTCATCCAGATTACCTCGCCATTTAATTTTGAGATTAAAAGAAGAAGCCGCTGATATCTGCTTGCGTGCTCTTGTGTCAAAAGCTCCAGTTTATAACTTCCAAGGCCGGTC
>UMFZ01016864.1_pt1 | contig 16278 bp, 11 predicted proteins | sample 1965141 | NCBI WGS metagenome assembly UMFZ01 (sample SAMEA4836059, study PRJEB28245) | human gut metagenome | biome: gut microbiome; material: fecal sample | place: Denmark | collected 2008
TCTGAGTGAGGAGAAGGTCAGGAAGCTGGATGAGATCGGGATGATCTGGGATAGTAAGGACCAGAGCTGGAATGAGGCATTGAGAGAATTGCAGGCTTATTATGAGGAGCATGGGAATCTGGATGTTAAGGCTAGATATGTGACGGAGCATGGGTTCAGGCTTGGGAGATGGGTCTGTAATTTGAGAACGAAGGTGAAGAATAAGGGACTGGATCAGGCGCTGACGAAGGAACAGCAGGGAGAGTTGGAGAAGTTGGGGATGATCTGGGATAGGAATGGGGAGAAATGGGAAGAGTATTTCCGGGAGGCACAAGGGTATTATCTGGCGCATGGGGATCTGGAGGTTCCGGTGAAGTATGTGACGGAGAATGGGGTGCCGCTGGGGAGATGGCTCGCGGAGATTGGGAGCCAGTTTAGTGAGAAAAATGCATGCCGGAGTTCATTGGAAGAGAGACAGTTGGAACGGCTTAGGGAGATTGGCTTTAAGACGGAGAAGAGGACTGTCAGACAGTGGAATGAGAAGTATGCGCTGGCGAAAAATTACTATGAGGAATATGGAAATCTGAATGTTCCGGTTTCGTATAGTGTGAATGGAGTGAAGCTGGGGAGGTGGATCTCGAATATACGGGCGAAGAGAAAACATCCTGAGGGGAGCGGGATGGTGTTGGATGAACATAGGATCAGGCAGTTGGACAGCATTGGGATGGACTGGAAATAAGAGGGAAACGGGAAAAAGGGAAAGATTTAGGAGGAGTTTGGAAAGGAATGCATAGAATATATCGATTTCACACAGTTACACAAGGACTGTTTGCACCCAAATAAATCAGCTGGGACATATGAAGATATGAAACCCGGCTATTTTGCAATAAAAAAACACTTATAAGGACATCAGATTGTGTGGATAGGAAATCTGGTAAAGAGAGGTACAGATGAAGGATAAGAAACGTAAGAAAAAGAATATTCGCTGGATGTTGGTTATGTATGACCTACTGGTTTTTATAGTGGCGTCTATTATGTTATTGGCTCTTTATGGAGGAAATGACAAATTATCATATGCAGGGATGATGCAGCAGGCGGGATTGTCACTGGTATGTATTTTTGCTGCCAGACTGATTGGAAATGTATATGGTCAGATTTGGAGATATGGTGGAATCCAGTGTTATATCAGATTGCTTTTTACGGATGCGGTTGCATTTCTGTGCTATTTAACTTTGGAAATGCTTATGCCGATAGAAAAGATTACATTTGCAAGACTGTTGAGCCTGAGTTGTTTGAACTTACTTGGCGCATTGACATTGCGAATGATGTATCGATATGCATATAAATGTGGAAATCAGGAAACAGCCCGAGGAAAGTTTTTGGCATGGCTTCTATATACTGTTTCTGGTGTGAAAGTGGCGAGTGATAAAGAAGTTCAGAGGATAAAAATTGCCATTATTGGTGCTGGACGTGTGGGAGTAGGTTTTGCAGAAGAATTGATTAACAATGAAGAAGCAGCGTACATACCAAGATGTTTTATTGATATTAATGAGGAGAAAATTGGACGTGAGATTCAAGGAATTCCAGTATTTTCTGAAAATGAAGCAACATTAAAAAAACTTGATGAGTATGAAATTCAGGAAATTGTATTTGCGATTCCTTCAATGGATGTAGATAAGAAAAAGGATTTATACGAGTACTATAAGAAGGCTGGATATAAGTTAAAAGTCTATGATTACCCGACAGTATATGCCGCAGGAGGAAAGAGACATCTGAGAGAATTTGATGCTGAGGATTTATTATTCCGTAAGCCGTTGGTTGTAGCAGATGAACATACCAGTGAGTATTACAAAAACAAGGTGATTCTGATTACAGGCGGTGGCGGATCTATTGGTTCAGAGTTATGTAGACAGCTGGCTAAGATGTCACCGAAGAAAATTGTTATTTTGGATATCTATGAGAATGGAGCATATGATGTACAGCAGGAATTAAAAATTGCGTATGGCAATGCTTTAGATCTTCAGATTGAAATTTGCTCCATTACACACAAGAAGGCGTTGGAGAGAGTATTTGAGAAATATCATCCTCAAATCATTATCAATGCGGCGGCACATAAGCATGTTCCGTTAATGGAACATAACTGTGTAGAAGCAATTTATAACAATGTGTTTGGAACCAGAAATCTTGTGGAACTGTGCGAGAAGTATGAAGCAGAGAGATTTATGATGGTTTCTACTGATAAAGCGGTAAATCCAACTAATGTAATGGGTGCTACAAAACGTATGTGCGAAATGATTGTACAGAGTGCAAGTACACATGGGAAAGTAAAGTATAGTGCGACAAGATTTGGTAATGTACTTGGAAGTGCTGGTTCTGTAATTCCATTGTTTAGAAGACAGATTGCGAATGGTGGCCCGGTCACAGTAACGGATAAAAGAATTATTCGTTACTTTATGACAATTCCGGAAGCTTCACAGTTGGTGCTTCAGAGTGGAGCAATGGCGAAAAATGGGGAGCTGTTTGTACTGGATATGGGAAAACCAGTCAAGATACTTGATTTGGCGGAGAACATGATCCGATTATCTGGGGTACAGGGAATAGAAATTCTTGAAACCGGGTTGAGACCAGGAGAGAAGCTGTATGAGGAATTGCTCGTAAAGACGGAAGAACTGGATAAGACTGAGAATAGCATGATTTTTATTGAGAGAGATACGGCTTTGAGTGAAGAAGAGATTGATGAAAAGCTTGCATTGTTGCAGAAAGCATGTGATGCAGGGGATGACGATTTGGCACGCGAAGCATTGAGAAAGGCAGTGCCTACATTTAGGAAGCCAGAGGAAGTTAATAGAGAGGCTGATTTAAAAGAAAAAGTTCACGAGAAAGAAAGCTATAAAGGAAAAAAATCTGGTTATAAAATTGCTGCTTTATAAAGGAGAAAAGATGTTTAAGAAAAATAATTCATTTGAAAAGTTTCCATCAAAGGTCTGGTTAAGCAGTCCGACAATGTATTCGGATAGCATGAAATATGTTATGGAGGCATATGAGACGAACTGGATGTCAACAGTTGGTGCCAATATTAATGAAGTAGAACGTCAGACTTGTGAGAAGATTGGATGCAAATATGCGGTGGCTTTATCAGCGGGTACTGCTGCATTACATATGGCTGTGAAATTAGCTGGAGAAAAAGTATATGGAAAATCAGAGATAGGAAAAGGCGCTCTTTATAATCATAAAGTCTTTTGTTCTGATATGACATTCGATGCAACTGTAAATCCAGTTGTTTATGAAGGTGGTATTCCAGTATTTGTTGATACAGAATATGATACATGGAATATGGATCCAGTAGCATTGGAAAAAGCCTTTGAAATTTATCCGGATGTAAAAGTTGTGGTTATTGCACATCTTTATGGAACCCCGGGAAAAGTTGATGAACTGAAAGCAATTTGTGACAGACATGGAGCTGTGATTATTGAGGATGCTGCGGAATCACTTGGCGCTACTTACAAGGGGGTTCAGACAGGAACATTTGGAACATTCAATGCGATTTCTTTTAATGGAAACAAGATTATCACAGGTTCATCTGGTGGAATGTTTTTGACAGATGATGAAGAAGCAGCAAATAAAGTTCGTAAATGGTCCACACAGGCAAGGGAGAATGCATCATGGTACCAGCATGAAGAACTGGGATATAACTACCGTATGAGTAATGTGATTGCTGGAGTTGTGAGAAATCAGTTTCCGCATCTGGAAGAACATATTGTGGCAAAAAAAGCTATTTATGAAAGATACAAGGAGGGATTGAAAGACCTTCCAGTGAGAATGAATCCATTTGACGAGATAAACAGTGAGCCCAATTTTTGGCTTTCTTGCATGATTATTGATAAAGATGCTATGTGTAAACAGGTAAGAGGGGAGCAGGAAGCATTATATGTTGCAGAAACAGGAAAAAGTTGTCCAACAGAGATTTTGGATGCTATTGCAGGTATCAATGCAGAGGGACGCCCTATTTGGAAGCCAATGCACATGCAACCAATTTACCGTATGAATGGATTTGTGACCAGAGAAGGAAATGGACGCGCAAAGACTAATGCGTATATTTTCAGTGAAGCTGTGGGTAAAGATGGAAGACCATTGGACGTGGGAATGGATATTTTTCATAGAGGATTATGTTTGCCGAGTGATAACAAAATGACGGTGGAACAACAGGATAGAATTATTGATGTGATTCAATATTGTTTTGAATAAATTTATTTATAAACATTTATGGAGATTTATATGTATGCGAAATGTTTGAAACGAGTATTGGATTTTTTATTAAGCTTCTGTGCGCTTATTATTTTTTTCCCTGTTCTTTTGATATTAATAATACTGGGAACAGTATTCATGGGTGGGAATCCTTTTTTTACACAGGAACGCCCAGGAAAAGATGAAAAAATATTTAAGCTGATTAAATTTAGGACGATGAACAATAAAAAAGACAAAGATGGAATACTTCTTGCAGATGAATTAAGACTTAACAAGTATGGGAAGTTTTTGCGTGCATCTTCTTTGGATGAGTTGCCAGAACTTATTAATATTCTAAAAGGAGATATGGCGATTATTGGTCCTAGACCATTACTTGTGCAGTATCTTGAAAGATATAATGAGGAACAACATCATCGCCATGATGTGAGACCAGGACTTACGGGATATGCGCAGGCTCATGGCAGGAATGCAGTTTCCTGGGAGGATAAATTTGCGATGGATGTGTGGTACACAAAACATATTACATTTGGGGAAGATGTAAAGATTGTATGGGATACTATAATGACTGTGTTGAAACATGAGGGGATTAGCTCAGAAACATCTGCAACAATGGAGGAGTTTATGGGAACGATGGAGGGTGTAACAGCTAAATGGAAAGCACCCTATTGAATGGAGATTATAAAATGAAGGAGATACGCATTTTAATTACAGGAGTCGGACGAAGAGTAGAACTGATACAATCATTCCGACAGGCAGCACTTAGATTAAATATTAATTTAAAACTTTATGGTGCAGATATGGCAGGCACGGCTCCGGCTTTAGCATATTGTGATTATACAAAAAAAGTATGTGCAATGAGCGATTCGCGATATATTCAGGAATTGTTGGATATCTGTGTGGCAGATAGAATTGATCTTGTTATGCCGACTATTGATACTGATTTATTAGTTCTTTCACAGAACGCAGATGCATTCGAAAAAATTGGAACAAAAGTTCTTGTCAGCAAGTCAGACAAAATTTTAATTTGTAGAGATAAGAATAATACGGGTGACTTTTTTGAATTTTGTGGCTTGAAGGCTCCGAAAACGTACAATAATTATCATGAATATCCTGGACCATATCCGTGCTTTATCAAGCCAAAGGATGGTAGTAGTTCCATTAATGCATTTAAAGTGAATGATGAAGAACAACTTGCTGTTTATGCTGAGAAGATTGAAAATTATATTATCCAACCGTTTATTTGTGGAAGAGAATTTACTATTGATATCTTTTGTGATTTTGAAGGCAATCCTATTTATATCACTCCACGTGAGCGTATGCAGGTAAGGGCTGGGGAGGTTCTTAAAACACAAATTTTTATGGACAAAATAATGATTGATGAAGCAAAGAAACTGTGTAAAGCTTTTAAGCCATGTGGTCCAATGACTGTTCAGTTGATTCAAGATAGAAATACAAAAGATAACTACTATATAGAAATTAATCCTCGTTATGGTGGTGGAGCTCCTTTAAGTATGAAATCTGGCGCTAAAAGCGCAGAAGCGTTATTAAAGATACTGTGTGGTAAAAGTTTATTCTACCAAGAGAACTGTAGTTGCAATGGTGCAATTTATAGTCGATTTGATCAGAGTGTTTGTATATCAGAAGGGGATAATACTCAGCCAGTAAGGGGAGTGATTTTTGATCTTGATGATACACTTTATAGTGAGAAACAGTATATTATGAGTGGTTATAAAAAAATAGCAAGCTATCTTGGAAGAGATGACGCAGTCGAGATGCTTTGGAAATATTTCCAAGCTAGGAAACCAGCAATAGATTGCTATCTTGAAGAAATAGATGAATTTGAAAAGAAAAAAGAATGTTTAGATATATATAGAAATCAATTTCCAGAAATTAATTTATATGATGGAGCTGATGAGTTATTGCGAAATCTTAGAAGTAGTGGAATAAAAATTGGCATAATAACAGATGGACGTCCCGAAGGACAACGAAAAAAAATTAAGGCTCTGGGTTTGGATGAACTTGTTGATGACATAATTATTACAGATGAACTTGGGGGAATTCAGTTTCGTAAACCAAATGATATTTCGTTTAGGATAATGCAGAATCGTTGGAGACTTCCTTTTGAACAAATTATTTATATTGGAGACAATCCGAATAAAGATTTTCAAGCTCCTAAACAACTTGGAATGAGATGGATTTATTATAAGAATGAGGATGGTTTGTATAGTGCAGGAATTGATTGTATAAAAAATAAAATTTATACATTAAATGGTTTGGTTGCATATATACAACAATGAAAAGAGTAGATATGAAAAATGAAGATGCATTACGCAAAGATGTACGAAAAATACAACTTAATATTCTTAAAAAGCTTGATGAAGTATGTGAAAATAATGGTTTAAAATACTATCTTGCATTTGGTACTTGCTTGGGAGCTTTGCGCCATAAGGGATTTATTCCGTGGGATGATGATATAGACGTATTAATGTCATATGATGATACTAAGAAGTTGATTCAATTGCAGAATCAGTTTGGAAGTAGATATTTTGTTCAAAGCAAAGAGACAGACCCAGATTATCGGTCGATTGCAATGAGAATTAGAGATTGTGAAACAACATGTATTGAAAGTGATGAAGTTGATTTGAATGTAAAAAAGGGAATTTATGTTGATGTTTATCCCTATTATGAAAGCTCAAATAATAAATTACTTCGCAAATTAGATATAGTCTGTGCTCACTTAATGAAAATTCTTGTAAATAATCGACCTCCGGTAAATCATGGTAAGGTAGTTGCTGCTATTTCTAAGCTTATTCTTAGTAGTTATTCAGAAAAGAGAAGAATAAATACAATAAAAAAAATAGAGAGACATTTGTGTCATGTAAAAGGTGATGAAATTTTAGATTATTATGGACAAGATATATCTCTATTAGATGCAATTACGTATCCTAAAGAATGGTTTGGAGAGCCACGAAAACTTGAATTTGAAGGGTTCTATTTTAATGGTGCGACGCAACCTGAAAAGTATATGAAAAAAAGGTATGGAGATTATATGAAAATGCCCCCAATTAAGGACCAGGTGGTTCATCACACATATATTATAATTGATCCATATAAAAGTTATGTAGAATATGAAAAAGAGCCAATAAGAGTAGGATGGGCTAAAAAAATATAGAACAGAGAGATTAAATCCGTTAAATAATATATAGAAAATATTTTCGAAGTGAAAAAGTCTTTATGTTTAGAATATATATATAATATTACTTGGACATCAATATATTTTTTGTTTGATATGGTATAGCACATACTATGCTGAATATTTATTTTCAAATATATTGGTTGTATTAAAAAAGTAACTATTTATTACATATCGTAGCCAACACCATTATATTAGCAACTACATATGAGAAGAAAGAGAATTACGGGAACTGGTAGTTGGGTAAATAATGACTTACTGAGCAGATACGTGAATTTATATGCTTCTGGTAAAATAGTACATTTGAATGGTAAAAGGAATGTACAAAAATGATTCAAATGAAATTAAGGATTTTGTTAAATTTATATTTGATGAATAGTTGTGGGATGATTTTAGTACAAAATATTAGGAAGAAAAAAGTATTATTTGTAAGTTGATAAAGTTCAGATGAGAAAAGGAGTGTAACATTAATGGCAAATATAGCATTGCTGATTGCTGGCGGTTCTGGGAATAGAATGGGTCAAAGTATACCGAAACAGTTTTTAACTGTTAATGAGAGACCGGTTATTGTTTATACTTTAGAAATATTTCAGAAACATCCTGAAATTGATTCTATTGCAGTAGTATGCATTAAAGGATGGGAGTTTGTTCTTCAAGCATATATAAATCAGTTTAATATTACAAAGGTGAAACATATCATCCCAGGTGGGAAAAATGGACAAGAATCCATTAGAAATGGTGTGTATGAACTTGAAAAGTACTACTCACCAAATGATATTGTTTTGATTCATGATGCGATTCGCCCTATGGTTTCAGCAGATATTATTTCTGATTGCATACGAGTGACGCGAGAAAAAGGAAATGCTATCACAGTTATTCCTTGTGCAGAGGCAATAATTCAAACGGAAGATGGAAATGTTTCAGTAGGTAGTTATCCGAGAAATCATTTAAGAAGAACACAAACTCCACAGGGCTTTTTTATTGGAGACATTTGTAATCTTCATCGTAGAGCACTTGAAGCAGGAGTTACTGACTCTGTTGCTTCTTGTACGTTAAAGATAGAAATGGGAGAACAAGTATATTTTTCAATGGGATCTGAAAAGAATATTAAATTAACAACGGTTGAAGACATTGATATTTTTAAAGCGTTATTAGCTGAAAAACGATCCGATTGGCTTAAATGAGGAAAAATATATGAGAATACAAGATAGTCATACATATATTGCGGATTTAGATGTTGCTATTGAACATTCTATAGGGTTAAAAAACCTTGCAGGTTCAACAATTATGATAACTGGAGCAACTGGTACAATTGGATCATTTATTGCCGATATGCTTCTTAGAGCTAATCAGACATATGGATTAGGGATAAAAGTTGTGGTGGCAGGCAGAAATGTGAATAAACTAAGAGAACAATTTTCTTTTTGGGACGATAAAAATATTTCCTTTTTTTCATATGATATATTTAAAGATATTTATTTTAATGTTCCAGTGGATTATGTGATTCATGCAGCAGGTAATGCACATCCTGTAGCGTTTAATGGGGATCCAGTTGGTACCATTTGGGGAAATATTAAAGGAACTTATAATTTACTAGAGTATTGCAAATCACATAAAGGGAAAAGGTTTCTTTATGTATCGTCAGGTGAGGTGTATGGGCAGGGAGATTTATTTGTAGAAGAATTTAAAGAGAATTATATTGGATATGTTGATTTGTTATCACCGCGTTCATGTTATCCGTCGGGTAAAAGAGCAGCAGAGAATCTCTGCGCATCTTTTTCAAGCCAATATGAATTAGAGGTGTTAATTGCAAGACCTTGTCACACATATGGGCCAACTATTACTTCTACTGATAGTCGGGCAAATGCACAATTTTTCAGAAACGTATTAAATGGTGAAGATATCGTGATGAAAAGCGATGGTACACAGTTAAGAAGCTACAATTATGTTGCAGATTGTGCATCGGCAATGCTTACAGTGCTTTTGAATGGACAATCAGGACAGGCCTATAATATAGCAAATTCTGAAGTGCGAATAACAATAGCTCAACTTGCAGGCATTATTGCAAGAAAAGCAGACAGACAAGTGAGTTTCATGAGCCCTTCAGCTATGGATATTGCTAATAGAACTCCGATTGCTAGGCAGATTCTCTGTAGTAAAAAGCTGGAAGCTTTAGGGTGGATAGGGGCCTTTTCAGCTGAGATGGGAATTGAACATACATTGGCTATTTTGCAAGGTAGATAATAGATGGAATATATTGATAATGGTGAAAATAATATCAAATAATTTTAAATTGATGATTATATGATATATATTGAAAGATTATAATATTCAATTTAGATGCGTAGTAAAATGGTATGTGCTTGGTAGGGAAAAGACCAAAGGAATTTATAGAGAAAAAGCATAAGATTGAATTGTGGAATACAGCTTAAAATAGTATGTTTATTATGGATAGGGATAAAATGAATACTTTTAATTACAAATTGGCAGAAATATTATCAAAAAATAAGGAAATCATATCATTTGATATTTATGATACTCTTATAAAAAGGAATGTTCCAAATCCTACAGATGTTTTTGAATTAGTTGAGCATGAATATAAAAAGATACATAGTGTAGATTTGAGGTTTAAAGAGCTGCGAATTGAGGCAGAAAAAAAAGTTAGAAAAGAAAATATTGGTTATGAGGTTACACTTGATTCAATATATGAACATATTGATTTGCCAAATAAGAATGATTTAAAGGCTATTGAGATAAAAATGGAAGAATCGATATGTGAGCCTAATTATCCTGTTATTAAATTTTTTAATCAATGCATTTCCAATGGAAAACAGGTTATTCTTATAACGGATATGTATCTGCCTAAATTGGTAATTAGAAATATATTAAAAAAATGTAATATATCAAAATATAAAAAGTTGTATATATCATCAGAAGTTGGGGTAGAAAAAAAAACGGGAAAACTATTTGAATATGTTTTAAAAGATTTAGGTATTAAGGCAAATCAGATGATTCATTTTGGCGATAGAAAAAAAACAGATAATATTATTCCTAGATTGAAAGGTATAAGTAGTTTTTATGTATCTCCGAATATTCAAAGTACTAAGCAAATTATATGTAACCATGATCTTTCTTCGTCAATAGTACATCGGTTTGTTAGTAATAATATATATAAATACAATAATAACAGTGAATTATTTAAATGGGGATATGAGGCTTTTGGACCATTATTACTAGGATTTTGTATGTGGGTTCATAAAAAGACTGTAGAAAATGATATTCAAAGAGTATTTTTTTTAGCTAGAGATATGAATTTGGTGGAACAGATTTATAAAGAATTATATTCTGAAGATGATATTTATTATCTGGAAGTATCTAGAAGAAGTTTGCGAGGGGCATATATTGTTGCATCTGGAAGTTTTGATAGTGTATTTGATACTATGACACGAAAGAAATATTTGCTAATAGAGCTATTAAATACATTATCGATTGATTGGCAAGAGATATGCGAATTGGAAATCATAAAAAAATATTCGATAGATGCATACATTCAAATTGATCCGTTTAATTTACCAATATGGTTTGAAGAGTTGGGTAATATAGTTTTGAGCATTTTGAAAAATAGAACAAATTTGACATTGCAGTATTTGCAACAATTTGCTCTTTTAGACGACAAAAGGGATGCATTAGTTGATATTGGATGGCATGGGACAACACAAAATGCATTGGAAAGAATTTGTCAAAAAAATTTTACGGGGTTTTATTTTGGCAATACAAAAAGAATAAGTTTTGACAAAATGAACATGTTTGGATATTGGTTTGACTTTGATAAAGAAGAAGATGCTTTACCATATTTAGCAATTGTTAATATACTAGAAGTAATGTTATTTCCGAAAATTGGTACAACAATAGGGTATAAACAAGAAGAAAATTATATAAGTCCAATATACAATATATGTGAAATGGAGGATTTTTCTAAGGTCAACCAGTTTCAACAAGGAGCGATGGCATTTATTAAAGATTATTTATGCAGTCCTCTCAAGGAAATATATATAGAGCTAAATGATGCAATAACAGCTTATAAAATATTGGCATATAAACCAACTCTAAAACAGGCAAAAGTCTTAGCAGATTTACCCTATGAAGAAGAAAAGAATTACTGTATGGCGAAAGTGCGGAAAAAAAGAGAATACATACAAAACCCAGCTCAACTTTTTAAGGATTATGGTAGTGCAAAATGGAAAGAAGGATTTATTAAGCAAATTTGTCCTTTGATACGTAATCCGTATAGAATAGATTTAGCAATAAAAAAAAGAAGATATAAAAAAATTGGAGGTTGCCATGAGAAAATAACTCTTTGAGTTAAAAGAGGTTAGTAGTTGAATAATTTGGGACAAAATCCACACCTGTTCGGCATATAGAAGTAACTTTTTGGATTCTCTTATGTGCAGAGGAAATCATAATTTTATAGAAAAGTCTGCTATCCACTGTAGATGAGGTAAAGCCTTGATAATAAATAGATGATTTATGATTTTAAACCATAAGAATATTTAGTAGTTTGCTTTTTATCATGAGCTTTAGGTATGTTGGATTTATTAAGACTATTTAAAAATTAACTTTTAATCAAGCTGTGCAATTATCATTGCTGCTTTGTGAAGATGTGAAGTAAAAGTAATAATATTAACTCATAGAGAAGATATAAAGCGGAATTTATAAAATATGTGTTTGTAAAAAAATATACCGCTGATATATTTGGGAGAAAATGCAATGTATTTTGTTTATATAGCTATATTATTTTTTGTTTTTCTATTTATATATAGTATATTTCGAAGAGATTTGTTTATTCCACCAGTAATGATGACATTTTGTTTTTTAATGTGTTCCATTATGGTTTTGGCAAGGTATAATGATTGGGCAGTGTCATCCTTTTCAATAGATTCTTGCTTTTTATTATTACTCGGGGTCATCACTTATATAATCGGAAGTAGTTTATCTTATTTTTGGGGATCCCATTTTGTATTTAACTATAAGATAGGAAAATCGTTACAATCAAATATTAGAAGAAGAATAGACATATCACTTATGCAAATGATACTAGCATGTTTGGTTGGTTTCGTAGAATTATTACTATTTACTAAGTATGTTCAAAATACAGTATTAGTAATGAAATATAACCATTCAACATTTGCGAAAATGTTGTTTAGTTATAGATGGTTGCTAATGCGCAATCTTATTCCAACAGAATTAACTATGCCTGTATACTTGAGTTTTTTTAAATATACAGTTGAAATGATTTCTGCATTTGCAATTTATGTTTATATACATAATAAAAGCATGAAATGTTTTGAAAAAAAAGATAGGTTATTGATATTATTGATTTTATTTTGGCCATTAAATGCATTACTTACATCAAGTCGTGGTGATATAATAACCATGTTAGCAGAGATAATATACTTGATATATTTTTTTTATGGAATAAATAATGGATTTTCAGTAAGCAATTCAATAAAAATGTTAGGGAAAAGTACAAAAATATTAATCATTTTTATAATTTTCTTCTTTTTATTTGCGGCATATCAAAATAGAATCAATGCTGATAATACATTGTGGAATTCTATTACAATATATATATCGGGAGGAGTGCGTGCTTTTGATATATATGTAAAGGAGCCGCTGAAACGGAATACCGGATTATTAGGAAATGATGAAACATTAAGGTATTTTTCGACTTTTTTTGCGGTACATCGTGGACAAGGACAAAAGCCACTGCTACCATTGGAATTTCGATATATTAATGGAAAATCAATAGGAAATATTTTTACTGCATTTAGAAGATATTATAGTGATTTTGGGATTATTGGAATAATAATTTTTTCTTCGGCCTTAGGCTTTATTATGACACAATTATATGTTAAAAGTAGAAACACTTGTATAAAAGAAAAAAATGGATTTTCTATTTTACTTTTTGCATGGCTTTCGAAATCTATATTTTATATGGCAATTGAAGATTGCTTTTACGTTACCAATGTTTCGCTAAATGGGTTATATAAAATAATAATATTATATATATTATATTTAATATTTGTTGAAAAAAGAAAGTTTTTAAGATTTAGGAGATAATAAAATGCAAAAGAAATCTTCTCTACAAAAAAATGCTATTTTGAATATTACATATAAATTGTCTAGTATTTTATTTCCTTTAATTACATATCCATATGTTTCAAGAATATTATTAGCGGATAATATTGGAAAGGTTTCATTTTTTTCTTCTTTAACAAATTATATGATGATGGTAGGGTCATTAGGAATATCTACATATGGAATTCGAACAATAGCCAAAGTTCGTGATAATAAAAAGAAATTATCTGTGGTAACAAAAGAATTGCTGAGTATTAATCTAGCAGTAACGTGCATTGTATCTTTGCTTTTAATGATTTCTATTATATTCATCGGAAAATTTCAAAAAAATTTGCCGTTGATTTTTATAAGTCTTGGTCAAATTTTAATTGCACCTTTTAGTATGGAGTGGTTGTATGCAGGTCTTGAACAGTATGAATATATTGCTAAAAGATCTATATCGATCAAAATTATTTCACTTGTTTTAATTTTTTTATTTATACATAAAAAAGATGATTATATTGTATATGCGGCAATTTTGGCATTAGGATATGTTGGGAATTATGTATGTAATTTTATTTATTCAAGAAAATTTGTAAATTATAATTCAAAAGAAAAGCTACAAGTTAGACAACATTTAAAAGCAGTGTTAATATTGTTTGCCTCAATTTTAGCAATTAATATATATACTAACGTAGATACAGTTATGCTGGGATTTATTAATGATGATAGATCGGTCGGGTTATATGATATTGCATGCAAAGGAAAATTAGTTTTGCTTTCACTTATAAATGCTATTAGTACTGTGCTTTTTCCTAGATTGTCTTATTATTTAGCAGAAAATGATATTTGTTCATATAATAAGGTATTAAAGAAATCTATTTCTACAATTATGGGAATTGCTATTCCATTATCAATGTTTTTTATAATAGAAGCAAAAGATGTAGTGATATTTTTAGGCGGATACGATTATGAAGATGCTGCTCTTTGTATGCAAATATTAATGCCAATATTAATTATTTCAGGATTTTCAAATATAACGGGAAATCAGATTTTGTTACCACATGGCAAAGATATCTCTTATATGAAAGCTGTTATATCAGGAGCTATAGTTGATGTGGTATTGAATCTGGTTTTTATGCCAAAATATAGTTTATATGGTGCTGCATTTGCAACATTAATGGCGGAAATTGTACAAATGTTATTACAATTGTGGCAAGCAAAAAAATTTTTAGAAAGTAATATTGATTTTTTAGAGCTGCTTAAAATAACGATAGCTTGCATTGTGGCAACCACAGTTACATATATTTTAAGGATTATTAATTCATTTAGTGTAATAGTAAACTTAATTTTTGGATTCATTTTTTATATAATAGTATATTTATTTATGCTAAAGATATTCAGAACAAAAGTTGTATGTGAACTTTCAGAAAAAGTTGAACCAAAATGTAAAAAATGAAGGATGTCGGGTAAGCGTTTAATTTGTTTGTTGTAAAATAAAAATGGTTCTTCCGCATATTTACGTGCAATCCTGATTTTATACAGGATTGTACATCAGCTTTGCTGCTAATAACTTCTTGCTACATCGACCATACATAGTGCGTTTTACCATCTTCACTTTGTTATTTGTTCCTTCTACAAAAGCATTGCTTAAGTCACTGGCAACTGCATTTTCAACAGCTGAAATATCCTTTTCCAATCCACTTGCAAAAGATGCTAACTCTTTTAATGAAGAATACTTGTAGCGGTCAATAAATAGATATAATAATGGCATTTTTTTCGTCCGAAATATTTCACGGAATTCACGAATACATTTTTCAATTTCCTGCAAAATACTATATTTATTCCACAAATATTCATAGTGTTCCAAAGTTAGATATCCATTTAACCATAGATACTGAAAGATTCCTTTTCTGGTAATATAATCCGTTTTTGCCTTTTTTGATTGAGCGGTTTCATGGGAAGAAGAAACATATTTATTCACATCTATCTGATATTGCACTGCCACGGAATGTACATATTGACGGACATTACCATTTCCACAAGCACATCCCAAATCCATTACCAGACGTGCCGTTTCAGATTGTGTTTTTCCTTCTGTTAAACATCTGATAATAAAATCTTTATGCTGGTCGAGACTACTTCGCTTGTTTGTGCGGCAAAGAATCATTGGATCTCCCTTTAAATATTTTTTTGTTGTCTGTCTATTGATTTGAAATCTCCTTGTAATTTCTCGGATACTTATTCCGGTTTGGTACATTTTCTGAATCTGCCGAATCAGTTGTAAACGTTTTTGTTCAGCTTCCGTAAAGTTATCCACAATGGGTTCGATTTTTTTTACAAGGTACACTTTCCGACCGTTCAGGAAGATTCTCTTTTATAGTTTCTTTGGAAGTAATCGCTGTAGTTGAGGCTATTTCGCGACTTAATATTTTATTAACAGCATCCATAAGGTTCTGATGAAGATGGAATCTGTCCGCAATCTGCATACAATCCGGTAGTATTTCTTCTACAGCTTTTGCATATGCACTTGCCCTGTCTCTTGTAACAGTCTTAACCTGTTTATTCGTTTTCAACCATTCTTTCAGCGTAACTCCATCACGTCCATCTAAAATAGCTACAGGTTTATGCGTTTCTTCGTCTACTATAATCGTTCCATATGTGTGTCTTTTCTTATAAGCAAAATCGTCAATTCCGATAGCTGAATATTCTTGTGCGGTAACACCGCAAGTCCGGCAGACGGG
>UMFZ01025267.1_pt1 | contig 16220 bp, 12 predicted proteins | sample 1965141 | NCBI WGS metagenome assembly UMFZ01 (sample SAMEA4836059, study PRJEB28245) | human gut metagenome | biome: gut microbiome; material: fecal sample | place: Denmark | collected 2008
AGTACAAATGCCAATTCCTATTTTTACAGGAGAAGTGTATTCTTCTTTTAAATCAGTTGAATAATATCCTCCATAGAATACGCACGCATCTTCCAACGCCTCTACTAAAAAATATGCCATTCCTTCACCGGCCGGGAACTCTAAAGCAATTTCTGATATATCGTCCATCTGATACACTTGTTCAAATACACATTTTTCATAAATCTTGTCATGTATTTTTTTCTTATAATATAGCCGGACGTAACACTGTCCTTTGATTTTTAATGTCAAGCTGATGGCTGATACATCTGTGTACTTTTTCCATTTATCAGCCGATACACTATTGAAATATGTATCCGAACTTATTTTCCCATGTTTATCCAGTACAAAAGTCTGGTTTACGCGTGTAGCAAACTTATTTTTTCGAAAATACATTTCTTCCTGTGTGCAAACGTCTGCCTTTGGCCATAATACATTTTGAATAATCATTTTTCCCTCTTTATACTTCTATTATTTCTTTTCTTTTTGTTTTAATTTTTCGATGTACGCCTCAGCTACTGTATCAACATCTCCATACTTCTTTACAATGCCTTTGTCTAACCATAATGCATGGTCACAGATCTCTTTAACCGATTCTATAGAATGCGACACATATAAAAGTGTTGTTCCGTTTTCCCGCATTTCAGCCATTCTTCGTTCACATTTCTTTTGAAACGCATAATCCCCTACTGACAAAACCTCATCACAAATCAATATATCCGGTCTTACGATCGTCGCGATAGCGAATCCCAATCTGGCTGCCATACCGGAAGAGTAATTCTTTATCGGCATGTCGAGAAAATCCCATAATTCCGCGAAATCCACAATCTCGTCAAAGTGTTGTTCCATGAATTTTTTATCATATCCAAGAACAGCTCCATTTAAGAAAATATTTTCTCTTGCCGTCAAATCACCATCGAATCCAGCACCGAGTTCAATTAGCGGAGCTATCGTTCCATTGATCGTCACGGTGCCCTTATACGGCTTTAAAATACCGCATATTAATTTCAACAATGTTGATTTTCCGGAACCATTCGTTCCGATAATTCCCCAGGCTTCGCCTTTTTTGACCTCAAAGCTCACATCTTTCAGTGCAAAGAACTCTTTAAACATTAATTCTCTGCGCAACAGCTTTACAAAATATTCTTTTAAATTGTCAATCCGTTCCGATGCCATATTAAATCGTACTACGGCATGCTCTACACTCACTGCATATTCATTTTCCATTTTTCTACCCTCATTCGATTAAATATACAGAATAAAGCGATCCTGGCTCTTCATGAATACCAGTGTACCAAATCCCATCATAAGAAAAGCAACAACAAATCCATATACAACTAATCTCATATCCGGACACATGCTCTCAAGCACAATTGTACGGAACTGTGTGATATATGCGTACAGCGGATTAAAATGCTTAATACATCTCTGCAGATTTTCCGGCAGCTGACTGATCGGATAAAAGATCGGCGTCACATACATCCATGCGGTCAGGAACGCACTATAGATATACTGAATGTCTCTAAAAAACACGGTTCCGGCCGCCAGAAATAATCCAAGTCCCATTGAAAAAATATATACCTGAATTAAAATAACCGGAATAAAAAGCATATTCAGGCTGAAATGGATTCTGCAGATAATAAATACAAGAAGCATTGCTCCTAATGCAAAAATCATATTTACGAACGAACTGGTTACTCTTGATAAAGTAAAAATATATTTCGGTACATATGTTTTCTTCATCAATGCTGCATTTCCGGTAATCGACCACATTGCCTGATTTGTTGCTTCAGATACAAAGTTAAAAATAGTCTGTCCGATAATGAGATACACCGGATAATTTTGTATATCAAACCGAAACATACTTGAAAATACCAGCACCATGATTCCCATAATCATCAATGGGTTCAGAATGCTCCACAGATACCCAAGGAAACTTCTTCGGTACTTTAATTTAATATCTTTCACGACAAGCTGCGATAGCAAAGGTCTGTAATGTTGAAATACAGCCAGCCTTCTCATAAATTTATCCATTATGTTTTTTCATAACTCCTCTCAAACGCGAATATATGAATCCGCTATATCATTTAGGCAAAGAACATTGAACATTTCCCTATATTTCTCTCAGATATTGTTCCCAAGCCTTCTGGTTCGTTATTTTCTGTATATACTCCTTATAGTCCCGCATCGCAGGTCCCAATTGAAAGAGAATCATCCAAAATGATCTCCAATAAACGGTAAATAACCAGACTAATTTTTTATAACTTTTTTTCGAGAGAAAAAGTCGTCCACTCGCCGGTTCATAACATGCAATTTTCCTCTTACGGAACGCTGCAAACGGGGAATCCATCGATAAGATCAGTGTAATTTTATCCGCATCAGCAGGAAGCAGCCATCCATTCAATGTAAGATAATGGACCAGCGTTGCCTTCTTCTTTTCTGTATTCTTTTTGATGATTTCTTCCAGTGAAAAATGTTCTGTCCATGTAGTGATCTGCTGTCGAATAGCGGACATTTCCTCGTCTGTCAATTCAGATTTCCAATCTTCCAGTTTCTTCATCTGATAAGTGAGCCCGCGTATTTCATTGTTCAGCAGTTCTGGTTCCTGTGCATGAAGCCATTCCGGTCCTTTAAGGAAATCCTGAAGTCCGCGGAAGATCAGTTCTGCATCTTTATATCGTATTCTGAACATCGCTGCCGTCAGCATTTTTAAATAGTATTTCACGGCACATCGTTTTTTTCCGTTCTCCTGATGAAGTGCTATTTGTATTAGATTATTTCGTGTATCATAATATATATTAGAGCCCGAAAAAAGAAGTTCAAATCCCTTGTGCCATACTCCCACACCATTGAGAAATACAATTCCCTGTTTCTTATTTCTTATTCCAAATTCAATATCATCACAGTGGATAAAAAACGGAATCGGCAGATTGTCTTCCCTGACAGTCGCCAGTGAATAGCAGCAGCACCACCATCCGGAATAGAATTCATTTTCACGTCCTGTTCCTGTTAAATATTTGCTTGTAGCTGTTGCTCTATTCCGAACATCCAGATTCATGTCCGGGCGCACAATTGATCCATTTTCCCACCATTCTCCCGCGCAGAACAACATATATGGGAAATCTTCCCGCATCATCGTACCGCCGAGTGTTATATTCTTCCACTCCTCACGGACTGTTGCCAAAAAGCCATAGATCCGTACTAAAGCGTCCGGTTCTACAACAGCATCATCATCCATTAAAAGGACATGTGTAAATGGGGTTTCCCCGCGTTTCCGTGCCTGAAGGACTTCAATCATCCCCCTGGTAAATCCGCCAGCTCCTCCGGCATTCTTATTCTCAAAAATACGAATTTTTCCACCGGACGTTTTCTGGATTTCTTGTATACTTTCAATGCTGTCCAACGTTTTTCCATTGTCAATCACATATACCGCCACATGTTCTGATACTTCCAGCGTATGATTGTCCAGAATACGTTCTTTTAGCTGCTGAAGATTTCTCTGAACATAAGCTTCCCGTCGGAACGTACAGATATCAATTCCTATATAAACAGGATTCCATGTTTTTTGCGTAATATAAGAACCAGACACATAGGAATCCTTAACCGATGAATCTCTGACTAACGCAAACCAGAAAGCACCGCTGTTCACTTCCTTATATGGAAATTCAGCAGAATAACTCTGCTTTTCTTTCGGTGATAAAGGGAATGTTTTTATATCAGTTCCATCATGAACCAGAATCAGTTCCTTATATCCGTAAAGAGTTAATTGCAGGCTTAAATCTTCGATTCTTGTATATTTTTTCCTTTTTTCTATATAAAAGAGATTAAAATATCCATCAAAATCAATTCGTTCCCCTTTTTGCGCCTGATCATACCGATGAAAATATACTTCCTCCACCTGGCATACATTGCTGCTTGGGAACAAAATGCTTTGTAATTGAATCATCGCTCCTCCATCTTGTTTCATTGCAGCTTTCCAACCTTATAAGAAGCTGCTTTGTCTCATGACTTTTATCAATACATTCGTCTGACCATTTTGCTGGCCGGGTAATACAAAAGATATCCGCTCATGCGCAGTAACGATAATGCCTTATTTTTATTACGCGAATAGATTTCCGGATGCTCACATCGGATCTTTCGTTCAAACTGAACCAGTTCTTTTTTCTTTTGTCTGGACGCTGGAAAGCTGAGCATAATCTTTATTTTTCCAGCAATTACCCTTGCGATAATCCCTGCTATGTAATTTTTCTTCTCATCAGAGCATGTGATCTCCCGACCCAGTTTTTTATAAAATTTCAGCAGAGAATTGATGACTTTATCATAGTTCCGCTCATTTTTCTGCATCTTATCAAGACCGACACTCTGTCCTTCTCTCCCAAGACGATAATAGTAGACAAACTCATCTATAAAGCAGATCGTCTCAACAAAAGGAATCGGATAGGTAATATACTCTGTATCTACATAATAGCAATGTTCATCGATCCATATCTGATTTGCCCGAAGGATCTCCGTTCGGATTGTCATATTATGCATTTTCATATACAGCCGGTCCGCAATGTCGTCAAACCGGTATACTTTCTGATATTCCACTTCCCTAAAAGGTGTTGTGATCTCAGCCTTAGTCTGAAATTTCGTTTTATCTGCTTCTCCGCAATCGTAAGCCCACAAAAATCCAGAATGTACAATATCCGCATTTTTCATCTTTAACGTTTTTACCAGACTGATAAATGCATCTTTTTCTACCCAGTCATCCGCATCGACAACTTTAAAATAGGTTCCCTGCGCATGTTCAATTCCGCAATTGATTCCCGACCCATGCCCCCCATTTTCTTTGGTAATCACTCGATAGCTTTCCGGATAACGTTTGGCGTACTCTTCGGCGATAATTAAAGATTGATCTGTAGATCCGTCATTAATAATAAGGATCTCAATATCCTGCAGCACTTCCGGGATCACAAAGGACTCCAGGTTATCACGAAGATATTTTTCCGCGTTGTAAGTCGGTACGACTACCGTCAATATTTTTTCCATCATCTAATTTCCTGTAAAAATTTCTCTATTTGTTCTATGCTTCCATTCCTCGCCCATGGATTAGACATAAAAAAGCCCCGTCCTCCCAGTGTTTTGATTTCCACCTCATAAGAATCCTTCACTGGATGAATGAAGTCGAGAAAATCGAACTGGACCGCGACCGGTCTAAATGCCGATAATAATTCATGATGACACTCATGACCCCGCTCCATCTCGCCGGGACTGAAACAAAGTGCAGGACCTTAATCATCACATATCCTCCGTAAGCCCTGGTATCTTTCTCTTCCTATAATCAAGGTTATACCAACTAGCTTCTGCTAGTATAACATCTTTGCCTAAATAAGGCAACTTTTAATCTATAACATTTCCTTAAAATATTTCCCAGTTTTGTAGATTTCATGCCGGAATCCCGGTGATTTTCAAGGATTTTTGCTTGTGGTTGGTATAACCTTGATTATCGGAAGCATTTCAAATGGAAGGTAAGTACTATATGGATTGTCCAAAGTTAAGCATTATACTCCCTATATATAACGGAGAAAATTTTTTAACGCAGGCTATAGAAAGTGTTCTTAAATCTACGCTACACTCCTGGGAGCTTATTCTTGTAAATGATGGATCCACGGATATGTCAGAAAAAATTTGCAAGGAATATTGTCGTAAAGAAAATCGAATTCATTATATTAGCCAGGATAATTTGGGCTTAAGTGCGGCCAGAAATACTGGCTTTTCTATTGCCCGTGGAACATATGTTGTGTATTTGGATGCGGATGATTATGTAGAAAGAGACTATTATGAACAGCTTGTGAGTGAAGCAGAAAAAGAGCAAGCAGATTTTATTGTTACAGGTTTTACACGTGAATTTATACATGACAGAAGAAATAATCATATCACAAAAACCAGATGGGACAGACATTTTTTGCAATCCGCTGATGAAATCAGAGCGGAAAGTCAGAAACTATATTTCTATAATGTTTATATTCATGTATGGAATAAAATTTATAAAAGAAAAAAGCTAATAGAAAATAATATTCGATTCGATGAGAATATACGTTATGGAGAAGATGTTCCATACAACATCCAAGCCTTAACAACGGCAGAATCCATCTTGTTTTTGGAATTATCAGGGTATCATTATATTTGTCATAATATTGCAAGACTGACAAATAGATGGAATGAAAATCTTTTGAATTACAATTGCGAGATTTATAAAAGAATTAGACTACATGAATATATAAAATGGCAGATCTTAGATTCAAAAGTTGCGGCAGGAATGTATTTGCGTAGTTGTTTTTTAGCATGGGAAAAGGCAACTTATAATCAAAAGTTTGACTATCCAGCAAGAAACAAAATAATTAGACAGACCCTTCTTTTTGAAGAAACTAAAGAGGCTATTGAGGTTCTTACAAAATATAAAGTAAATATAGAATTTGAAATATATTATGGAATCATAAAAACTAAAAATGTTAATTTAATATATATATCAGTGATAATGCGAAAATTTTTTAAACATTTGTTAGGAAGATGAATGAATAAATTAGCAAAGTATATAAAAATACTAAAAAGCAAAAGTGAGTTTTCTGCATTTTATGAAGCATCACAGAGTATGCTCCAGGCCTCGAAGATGGCTGAAATACTATATGAAGATGAGACTGTTATTTACAATACTAGTTCAGTGGTAGTAGGACCTATTTTATCCGCCTATGTATTTTGGATATTAAAGCTTTCAATTAAAAAGGGCATATCTGATCTTTATTTTTTAGCTCGTGATGGAGAAATTCTAAAAGAAATAGCCGAAGCTTTTATTAGTAAATATAAATTACCGATTAAAAGCCATTATTTATATGTAAGCAGATATTCTCTGCGAAAAGCTTTGTTCTGTGTAAATGAAAAAGAAAACATAGAAGTTTTATGCCGAAATTCGATTCATGTAACTCCCAAAATTATTATGAGTCGAACAGGACTCCTTAGTACGATTCAAGAAGAAGTCCTGCTTGATATCGGATATACAACACCCAAACTTCAAAACACTGAATTAACGCATGAAGGACTAAAAAAAATTTCGGATCAATTATCTTCGTCGAAAAAGTTTGTTGAGGCAATGCGAGAGTTATCTAAGCATGAGTCATATAAAATTTTTAAATATTTTTGTCAAGAAGGAATTACAACAGATGCTAATATTGCCTTGATAGATAGTGGTTGGACCGGGTCCATGCAGCGAAGCATTCGCCAAATTTTAGAATATCACCATGTTAATAAAAAAATTGAGGGATTTTATTTTGGTATCTCTAATCCTACAAAACGCGAAGATGGTGTGTATAATAGCTTTTATTTCTCGGAAAAAGATATTTCTAAATATATTCGTTTTAATAATAATTTGTTTGAGTGTTGGTGTATGGCAGAGCATGGGATGACAACAGGATATACATTTGACAGTGCAGGAGCGATATTTCCTATATTAAAAGACAATCCTATTCACTGGTACACCGCATTTCAACAGAAATGTATAAAACAGTATGCAGAGGAACTTCTTAACAATAAATTACAATTTTTTTTATTATCAGAAGAAAAAATGGTGCAATTAGTCAAACCATTAATTGAGAATTTTATGTTAAATCCTAGCTGTGAGGAAGCAAAGGTATACGGAAAAATTCCTTTTTGTGATGATTCTAGTGAGTCATATATAACAAATCTTGCAGCCAATTTATCTAGGAGGGATTTATTTGGAAATTTAACACTTATAAAAATATTAAATAAAGTATTTCCATTAGTAAAAAAGCCGTTCAAAGAGAGTGGATGGAAAGAGGGGACAATAGCCCTTTTAGCACCGATTCCACGAATCTTAATGAAGATTGACTGTAATTTTTCTTATATTATAAAAATATTAATGAAAGCATGGTTGTGATTAAAATGAAATATGTAGTTTCAATAGTAAAATCAATTATGGATAATATTCCATTAACAATGAAATTGGCAAAAAATGATTTTAAATCAAAATATGCCAGTTCATTATTTGGAATTATATGGGCATATGCGCAGCCTCTGATGACTATTTTTGTTTTTTGGTTTGTATTCCAGATGGGATTCAAATCTGCACCAGTACATGATATTCCTTTTATTTTATGGTTTGTCCCTGCTTATGTACCATGGATTTATTTTTCTGATATTTTAAACTCAAGTGCAAGTTGTATGTTGGAATATAACTACTTAGTGAAAAAGGTTCAGTTTAATGTTGAAGTATTACCCACAGTAAAAATTATTTCAGCGGGCTTTGTACACATTTTTTTCATTGGATTTATTGTTGTTATGTATGCCATTTATCGAATTCCACTTTCAATAAGTTGCATCCAGGTTTTCTATTATACAGCTGCTTTAACATTGTTGGGATTTGGTTTAGCCATGCTAGTATCATCTATTACAGTGATTTTTAAAGATCTTGTTCCTGTGATTTCCATTATTTTACAGGTTGGATTCTGGATAATTCCTATATGCTGGAATCCAGAAACTATGGAACCGTGGGTGATGAATGTTTTAAAAATTAATCCAATATATTACATTGTATCAGGATATAGAGATGCATTTATTTATCATATTCCCTTTTGGGAACATCCGGTTTATACAGGATATTTTTGGAGTGTAACTTTAGTTGTTTTTGTATTGGGGTGTAGTGTCTTTGCAAAATTAAGACCACATTTTGCCGATGAGTTGTAGGTGATTGTATGAATGTAATGTCGTTACGTAATGTAAAAAAAGCCTATCCTCTTTATAGAAGGAAAAAGGATAAACTACTGGAAGCGTTTTCTTTAACTGGAAAATCTTATCATACTAATTTTTATGCACTAAATGGTGTCTCATTTGATATCCAGCGCGGAGAGTGTGTTGGAATAATTGGGCTAAACGGTTCTGGAAAATCCACTTTGTTGAAAATTATAACAGGTGTTGTATCCGCTACAGAGGGAACTGCAGAGATACATGGAAAAATATCGGCCCTTTTAGAACTGGGAGCTGGATTCAATCCAGAGTATACAGGTATAGAAAATATTTATTTAAATTCCACGATTATGGGATATTCGACGGAAGAAACCAATGAACGATTGCAGGCTATTCTCGACTTCGCTGAATTAGGGGATTTTATTTATCAACCAGTAAAAACATATTCATCGGGAATGTTTGTACGTTTAGCATTTTCTATCGCTATTAATGTAGACCCTGATATCTTGATTATTGACGAGGCACTTAGCGTTGGAGATGTCTTTTTTCAACAAAAATGTTATCAAAAAATCAAGGAACTAGCTGGGCGTTCAACAGTCTTGATAGTTTCTCACGATCTTAATGCCATGACGAAATTTTGTAAACGTATGTTATTGTTGAATCACGGAGAGCTTGTATATGACGGGGATTCTTCAGAAGCAATTACTAAATATTATAAAATTAAACAAGGCACTTTAAAAGGTGACTTACAGGCAGAGAATGTTGATCTAAAAAATTTTGACAATTATAAGGTTCCAACAAAAAAATTATACAGTGGAAATATGAACGTCGTGATAGATCGGTATTTCTATGCAATTAATGATATACCGTTTTCAGATTTTTGTCAAAAGGGTGATACAATTCAGTTTTCACTTGTGGTAAATAGTAGCATTATATTGAATGATTTGATAGTCGGCTATCAAGTACGAGATAAGTTCGGCAATGAAATCTTTGGAGAAACTTCTCTTACTTGTGGCGTGGAGCAATTTTCATTAAACCTTGGAGGAAATTTGATTACATGGTCTATTACATGGCCTGAAATCCGTGAAGGCGATTATTTTATCACTTTAGGAATCGGGAATGGAACAGATGTTTTAAAACAAGTAGAGGAATGTTGGATTAATAATATTATTCATGTTATTTCAACGACACACGGAAAAGTTATTTTTGGGCTATTTAATCAGCCAATGAACACATTTAAGGTAGACACTATTTGAAAGGAAAATTAATGGATTGGATATATTATAAACCTCATTTTGAGTGTGATGACATAAACGAAATTTTGTTGAAATATTCGCCGTGGAGTAGTCACAGATTTTTTGCATATGATTTAATCTCAGCTCTTTCGCCGCAGCATGTTGTCGAATTGGGCAGCCATTATGGTAGCTCGTTTTTTTCATTTGCGCAGGCTGTGAAAGACCACAGATTTAATACATGCCTAACAGCAATTGATACTTGGCAGGGTGATGATTTTACTCGACATTATCAGAATGATGTTTTTGAAAGCTTCAGTAAAATTCAAAAGGAAATTTATCCCGAAGTTAACATACAGCCCCTTCGCTGTACATTTGATGAGGCTTTAGCATTGATTCCAGATCATTCAATTGATATTTTGCACATTGATGGATCACATTATTATGATGATGTGAAACATGATTTTGAGAGTTGGTTTCCTAAAGTAAAACCTTCTGGAATTATACTTTTACACGATATTAGTGATGATCTTGTATTAAATCAAGTAATGGGATCTCATGAGTTTTGGCTTGAATTAAAGCAAAAATTCGCTAATACATGGGAATTTACTTTTAGTTGGGGATTAGGAATCATCTTTTTAGATGCCACATTATTTCAGGAGATACTCCCATATATATCTACAGAACATTATCAAAAACTTAGTAATGGATTGGATATTGAATGCCGTGATTCTTTGAGAAAAGATTTTTTCACCATTAATGATCAAAAATTTTATATTTCAGATCTAAAAAAACAGTTAGAAATTAAGAATGAACATTTAAATAGATATTCTAAAAATGAGAGCGTTCGTCAAGAATATATTACACACCTCGAAGAAGATATAGATAATATTAAAACAGATTATCAGACTACTATCGATGGTAAAGATAAATATATTTCTGATTTAGAAATGGAAAATTCAGATTTATTAAAAAAAGAAAGTATAATGCATGCAATGGCTGATGAAAAAGAATGTATCAGCCATGAATTGGAAAAAGCAAAGTTATTGTACTCAGAAACACAAAAAAAGTTACAAGAGTCAAAAGATAAATTAAATAGTATCCAGGAAAATTTAAATATTAAACAAAGCGAAAATGAAGAATTGATAAATCGTTTAGCAAAAGCAAATTTCGACATTCAGACATACAAAAATCAGCAGCATGTGTTAGAAAAGCGTAATGAAACGCTAAATAAAGAATACCAAAATTTAGAAGAAAAGTATCACAAAACATTTTATTATCAAATATCACGTCTATTTGGTGTCGATAATAAATAAAGGAGATTGAAACGTGGAAAAAAAACTTTCGTTAGTTATTCCTGTTTATGGGACAGAAAAGTATTTAAAACGATGTTTAGATAGTATTATCAAACAAAGCTGGCCTGAAATCGAGATTATTATAGTCAATGATTGTTCACCAGGAAATGTAACTGAGATTGTAAACGAATACAAAAAAAAGTATTCCAATATTGTTTACTGTATTCACGAGAAAAACAAAGGCCTTTTTCAAGCTCGTATAACGGGAGCAGAAAAGGCAACAGGAACTTATATAGCATTTCTTGATAGTGATGATTATGTAACGAGAGATTTTTATCGATCATTAATTCTAAAAGCTGAAACAGAACAAGCTGATATCGTAATTGGAAGAACGATTTTAGAGAAACCTGATGGTACACACTTTGTGTATAGTTTTCATGACCAATTATTACGATTTGATAGTTTAGAGGGAGACGAAATTCAGCATAAATTTTGGGACCAAGAGGGATTATGCTATTCATGGCATACCATTTGGAATAAACTCTATACAAAAAAACTATGGGATATGGCAGAGCCTTATTACAAAAGAATACAAACACACGTAACTATGACAGAAGATATAGCGTTTTCATCTGTTCTTTTTTACTTTGCTCAAAAAGTGGTTTCAGTGTCTAATGATGGATATTTTTATTGTCAAAATCAGGAAGCTTCAACTAATGCAGATAATTTACCAATAAAAAAGTATATTAAAAATATACAAGATATCACAGTAGTGTTTGATTTTGTTGAAAGCTTTTTAGAGGAACAAGGTACATCAGAATTTATTAAAAAGCAATGTCACGCATTTAGGCAGTATTATGCCAAACTTTGGAAAAATCATGCTTTGACAACATACTCTGGAAATGAAAAATTAACAGCGCTTAAGTCTATAGACCTTCTTTTTCCTAATTTAGATGAAGCTATCACGCCAGAAGACCATTTTTTTAACACAGTTTTATCGCCATGGAATGGTGGATTGGAATATGCAAAGGATCTGATAGCATCAACAAAATTTCAATGGATCAGTTTTGATATTTTTGATACATTGATTACCCGTCCACTGTATTCACCAGAAGATATTTTTCATTTGATGAATCCCCTTTTCGAAAAGTTAATGTCTACAAGTGCTTCATTCCAAAAAATAAGAATCGATGGAGAAAAAACTGCGCGAGAATGGTGGGGAAAAAAATACCCAGCAGATCAGGATATTACATTGACTCAAATTTATGATGTAATTGCAAAATATTACAAAATTCCATTGGATATTGCATACCAAATGATGAATGAAGAGGTACGTCTAGAAGTAGAGCTTTCGTCCATAAGATCTTCTGGTAAGGAATTATTTGATTTTGCCCATGCAATAGGAAAAAAGGTGATTCTGGTTTCGGATATGTATTTGGAACGAGAAAAAATTTTGGACATTTTAGCGAAACATAATATTAATGGATTTGAAGCATTATTTTTATCTTCAGAGGTTAGATTAACAAAAAATACAGGGCGATTATTTGAATTCGTATTAAAACAGCTTAAAGTTAACGGTAGTTCGGTCTTACATATTGGCGATACATGGAATAGTGATATAGAAAATCCAAAGAAGTTAGGTATTGAGACGTTCTTTCTACCAAAAGCTAAAGATGTTATGGAAAATAGAATCCAGGGCGTTTTAACAAACCAATGCGCTCATATTGGCGATTATGCTTGTTCGGATATAGTAAATCGTAAAAAGTATTGGAAATCTTTGGGATACGGAGCTATGTTTTCCATCGTTGCAAATACATATTTTGATAATCCATATCGATACTTTAATCCAGACACTGATTTTAATCAAGATCCATATCTCATTGGATATTATCCTATTGGAATGCATTTAGTGGGATTTTGCAAATGGATGATTGAAGAGGCACAGAAATATGGTTATAAAAAACTTTATTTCATGTCTAGAGATGGATATTTGCCAATGCTTGTATATCAGCAGGTTTCAAGTTTATATTCTAATGCACCTAAAGCCGAATATCTTTATACATCACGAAAGGCATTAATGCCATATATGTTGGAAAATACGTATGATTTTTATGATCTTCCAATTGAAGTAGTAAATCACACGCCACGTACAGTTTTATCGCTTCTTGAATTCTGTACTAAAAAAGTAGTTGATGCAGATATTATAAATCAGCTTAAATTAAATGGATTAGGTCTAGATGTAAATTTCAAAGGAAAAAACGAGCTTTACACATTTATTACCCTTTATTTAGAGCACTGGTATGATACTAACAAGCATGAAGAAGCGAAAAAGCGATGCCGTGAATACTATCAGCAGATTAGTCAGGATAGTGCTACAGTCGATATGGGCTATAGCGGACGTATTCAGGGAGCATTATCAGCTTCAGTTGGACATGGAGTGGATGTATTTTTTGTCCACGCAGATAATTATCAATATCAGACAGAAATGCGAAAACACAATTTTAAAATTCATGCTTTTTATGATTATATGCCTTGCATGACAGGACTGTTTCGTGAACACTTGTTTTCTAGTTTTGAGCCTTCATGTGTTGGATTTTCTATGCAGAATGGAAAAATTGTACCGTCATTTGATAATGAAGAGAAAACCTATCAAGAGAGGTTCGTAACACAACTCATACAAAAGGGCGCCATTGATTTTGCAAAGAAATTTGTCGATAAATTAGGGAAATATTATTCTCTGCTTCCATTTAAAGCACATGAAGTTTCTCTTCCGTATGAGGGAATGTTGCGTTATATTCGCCGGGAGGATTTGAAAATCTTTGATGCTTCATTTTTCGAGGATATGGTGTATGGGGCAAGAAGAAAAATAAAAATTTCAGATTTTATTTATGGTGAAATACAAGAATATAACATTACAAATCAACTAGCTTCAAGTGGATCTGAAAGTATATCGTTTAGTGATATGCTTATACGACGAATGAAAGGGAAAAATAGATTATTAAAATTTGCTGTATATTTAATGGCGGATAAAGAAAATTTTAAAACACGAATATGGTTTTCGTTGCAAGATAAACCTCTACTTTTTCGAATGTCAAGATGGTTTTATAGGAGAGTTTTAAAATGAATTGTAAAGGAGAAATAAAAGCAGAAAGAGTCACTAAATTTTTATTGCTATATTTATGTATAGGAATTTCCTTTTTTACATATGGAATGTTTTTAAATGCTCATTATTCGGTTGATTCATATAGTGTATATTTTAGCGGAGATCCTCAAATACATTTAATGAATACGAGATATATTAATTATTTTTGCATGAAGTTGTTCGATGCTTTGCATTTTAATACAGTTTCTTCACAAAGTTGTGGGACATTTATGTTGATATTAACAATTGCATATATAATATATGAAATAACAAAACAGTTATATCAAGCTGCTTCTGCCAGGATTAATATATTATGTGGTGAATTTTTAATAGCTATTTGTGTTGGGCTGTCTTTTTGTAATGTTTTTATGTTAGAATGGTTTTTATATCCAGAAATAACAATTTTTTATAGTTTAAGCTTATTGTTTTGCCTTGGAGCAATTAAAATTTGGTGTTTAAATCAAAGAATACCTAATGCAGTTAGTGCAACTGTACTATTGCTTTGTTCATTGCTATGCTATCAGGCTGCATTCGCTTATTTCGGCTTTTTTTGTATTCTCTATATGTTAATAAATGAGGATTTAAAATATACTAAAATATTATTCAAACGAATTGTATGTACGTTTTGTATTATATTTCTCAGCTGTAGCGCAATGTTGATTTTACAAAAAATTTTTACCCGAGAAATAGAAGCAAGAACCGCTAACTTGTCTTTTTATACTGTAATACAGAATATCAAACAGATAATACAATTACAATTACAATTGTTATATGATGGAAATGGCTTTTTTATCCAATTTATCTTAGGTGTAGGTCTTATAGTACTGTCACTTTGTTTGTGCCAAGTTGTTGGTAAATTTACTAATAATCCAATAAACATATTCTTGTTGATTTTAGGTTGTATTGGGATTTGCTATAGCATGGTATTTACTCCCCATTTATTCACAAGTACATTATGGTTTGCGCCAAGAACCATGGTAGGATTTTGGACAGTATTTTCAATGATATCTATCATTATAATCGTGATATCTACGTCCTGGAGTTATCGAATAATAACGCTTATAACTATGATGATTCTGCTGGTATGTAATGTCTTTTTAATACATTCAATAGGAGTGAACCATTTTATCACTAATTATTTAGATAGAGAATATTCTGAAGAAATTGAGAAAAATATAAAAAAATACGAAGCAGAGAGCAATACTTCAATATCCAAAATTGCAACAGTTTTCGATGCATCACCATCATATAGTTATCCAGGAATTAAGTATGTTAAGTATGATACAAATACAAAAGCATTTAGTGTTGATTGGGGAGATGTAAATACAATTAATTTTTATAATCAAACAAATTATAAAAAAGTACCATTTGTAAATTCTATGTTAGAATTTAACCCGCATGACTATAATTGGAATGACTTTGTACCAGATGAGCAGTTGATATTTAAGGGAGATACTTTAGTAATAATTAAATATTAATCTAGTTCTCGATAGATTAATTTATATAGGAACATGGATGATTATTTAATATGTGAAATATTATTGAATAATAATACTAATAATATTAATAAGGCGGTATATTGAAATGAATATATTATACATTATTATCCCATGTTATAACGAAGAAACCGTTCTTCCAATAACATCAAAATTATTCTTAGACAAGTTAAATTCACTTATTAAATCTGGAAAAGTTTCCAATAACAGCCGCATTCTTTTTGTCAATGATGGCAGCAAAGATAAAACCTGGGCAATTATCTGCTCACTGGCAAAACAGGATGAACATTTTATTGGA
>UMFZ01016526.1_pt1 | contig 16202 bp, 21 predicted proteins | sample 1965141 | NCBI WGS metagenome assembly UMFZ01 (sample SAMEA4836059, study PRJEB28245) | human gut metagenome | biome: gut microbiome; material: fecal sample | place: Denmark | collected 2008
CAGCTCTTAGCGGAATGCGTGGTCAGATGAGCCGGAATTTGCAAACTACAAATTACCACCGGCCACTCACACACCTAATCCAATAATCATTATATGAAATATTAAAATTCTTCTAAAACAATTTAAACCTCTATGAATATAATTTAGGATTGCGTGATCATTATGAATATAAAAATGCAATGTTTTCAAATAGTTTGTTTAAAGATTTTTTAGAAGACAATGAGTTAATTACTTGAAAAGATGAATCTACAAGAGATATTATTTGTCTTGAATTTAATTATGGAACACGCTCTTATTTACAAGAAATAAATCATTTGAAAAAAGTTGCAAATTCTGCACAAAAAGAATATAAACGTGCCAGAATAAGAGGCGATAAGTATTTGATTGACAAAGCAAGAAATAAGATTGATAAGATAAACGAATTGTTGGTTTTTGCAAAGAAAAACAAAAAAATTATATTTCTTTATCCAAAAAAACTTCGTAGGAAATTATATAATGATGGTATTTCTGTAAAATATGTTTCTAAAAAAGAACTGGTGAAATAGTTAAAGAAGAAAATGTTCATTATAAAATACTATTCAGAAATACAGGAAAAGCAAAAAGTGCATGTATATTTATATGTGATAATCTCTATGAGAAAGCTCATAATTATTTATATATGGGAATTGAATTGCCGGATGAAAATGCAAAAATTGTGAGACTATGAAGAAAAGTCTGTAAATAATAGAATGTCTGTTAATTGCAGATGTCCTTTTATATGCTCTAAAATTTGTGTGCTACCTCGTGTGTGCTACGTGGCAAAATTTAAGGCTATCGCAGAACATTACGAACCACGATAGCCCTTGATTTTACTGGGTTTCTTAGAATTTACCTTCTTTAGCTGCTTCCTCGATGGAAACTGCAACTGCAACAGTCATACCAACCATCGGGTTGTTACCTGCACCGATAAGTCCCATCATCTCTACGTGAGCCGGTACAGAAGAAGAAAGCGGTGTCTCGTGCAAAGCACTCGACCACCGCAAAACCCTTGATTTTACTGGGGTTGCAGGCAATTCATATAAACGTCTTTAAACGGATTAGACACGTCATTCTTTTAATACTTGGACACATCATCCGTGAGTTTTATATTAGCATAAAGCAGTACAAATCGCAAGAAATTAATTCTCATTTCCGCCCTCAAAAGATAGAAAATGATAGCATTCAACTTAAAAATTTTGCACGTTCTTTGCTTGCAAAGTGGCAGCAGGCAGTTTATCTTTTATCCAGTATTTCATCCACCGATTTTACAATCTCATTGGCTATATTATCAATCATTTCCTTTTCCGCCTGTCCATACAGATAATTAGCATTTATTTCATTCTTTTGTTGTATGTAATTATCTGACACACTCTGTTTTTCTGTCTGCATATATCTAACAAAAGCAGAAGTATTTTTATTACCTCTGCTTTCAGCATACCTTTTATATATTTTATTCATCTAAATCTATCTCCTCTTGTAATATTTCTTTTAATGTATCAATCCGCTTTGATTCAAAAGCATTGAATATTATATCAGCTTTTTTATAAGGGAAACCGCCTATATACTCATACATTGCCTCACAAGCTATATAATATTGTCCATTTGGGACATCGTTTTCGTCATTCCTTACTTCCCAGTATCTTTTCCATGCTTCGCCATGTTCCTCTTTTGTGATTCTTTTATAAATGCCATTCTTTTTATCAATAGCATAGTAAATCATTTCCCCGTCAGCTACTATATTTTCATCATAAAGATGTTTTACCCATCTGCTAAGAGTCTGGTTTGTTATCTCCATTGTTCCTACCATATATTCTCTCATGGTCACATATGGAAGTTTGCGGAAATCATCATCAAACATAAATCTATATAAAAACTTCTTTAGCCTTTTAAAATCCGTCTGTGGTGCAAAGTGTAGCTCTTCAATACAAAAGTTACGGAAACGCAATGGCTGTTCTGTAATAGTTAATGTAAACGTCTTTCCGCGTCCACTTGTTGTGTACTTGTAACCCTGTCTATTCAACTTCCCCTTAATACTGTCAAGACGTTCCGTCTTGAACAGTTCTATAAGCTCTTGACGAGTGTATGTTCTTCTTTCTAGCATTTGTGTGTATAGCGGATTTACGCAATCTATTAAAGAGTATATATAATATTATATTTTTAACCGTTTGCGTAAATTCTCTTTAAAGCTCAGTCCATAAGTCATTGATAAGCTCTTCCGCTTTCCTCCTTTTCTCATCTGATAAATTGTAATCTCCATGTATAAAGTTAGCCACGCTTCGAGCGTTCTTCATTCCTAAGTAGTCAGCTATGAATTGATTATCTATGTCATTTGTCACTTTGATTATTTTTAATTTCTTTATTATTTCTCGTTGAGTCATATATCAAAATCCTCTCTTTCACGTGAATTTGTCATGTGTCTAAGCAAAAATAAAAAGCCACGCACAATTAAATGCAATGGCTTTCTACAAATGCTAGACTTACTATGTATATATAAAAATCTTTGTTTAAAGATTGTTTTAACTTGTTCAAAAGAGGGGCGGTGTAATTTGGGAGATTTGGAAATACATTTCAGAATAGTGATTATAGGTGGTCTGCTCCCTCTCCAAATGGTAATTGGAATTTAAGAAACGACCGCTTTCTATATCCGCCCCAAGCTATTCATTGCATAAGTAATTTTGTTTTTTATTTATATATATATTATAACAAAATTTTTATGACTTCTCAAAATGTAGAGGAATGGAGCAAGCTCCATTCCGACCATATGACAGGGCATCCGCCCTGTCATTTATTCTTTCAACAGTTTATAGAACGTTGTCTTCTTTGTTCCTGTAAGCTCCATAGCCTTTACCGCTGTTATCTCGCCCTGTTTCCATTTCTCAATGACTTCATCCCAGTTACTAGGCTTTTGTGCTTTTGGTCTGCCATAGTCCGCCCATTCTCCACGAGCTTTCTTTGCTTCGATTCCCTCTTGCTGTCTCTTTTCTTTCTTCTCAATTTCCGCCTGTGCCATTGTTGCATATAACTCAATCAGCATATTATTGATTGTTTCCATTATCATTTTTGCCATTGAGTTATCAAGAGAAGAGAGGTCTTGTGTAGTTGTTGGGATTTCAAGAATCATAACACGAACGCCCTTGTCTTTAAGATACTGTAATTCTTTCAGAGTGTCTTGTTTGTTTCTTCCCAAGCGGTCAAGCTCTGTAACTATAAGTGTATCGCCCTCTCTTAAAATATCCTCTTTCAAAACTTGATAACGTGGTCTGTTGAAGTTCTTTCCTGTCTGTTGGTCTGTGTATATCTTTTCAAGAGGGATGTTGTTATTCTTGCAAAATGTTTCTATCTCTCGGATTCCTCTATCTAAATGTTGGTCTGTTGTCGATGTTCTGTGATATGCGTAATTCATAATTTGTATCTCCTTTCCTTTGATGATTATATTATATCACAAACGTTCGTAAATGTAAACACTTTTCAACGAACGTTCGTAAAATATTTTTAATACATTCTCGAACGCAAAAAGATATGCAAAAACAACGTTTGTAAAAGTATACATTTACGGACAACAATAGAAACGAACGATGTAAAACCGAGTTTTTCTACGTTCGACCGCGTTTTACATTCCTCAGAACGAGAATCCCTTGAAAATAGCGGGATTCCACCTTGTTGTTTTTTTCTGTTTTTCTGCGTTTTACTGAGTTTTTCTCGGTTTTACAACGGATTTTCCGTTAAATATGAAGTATCTATATCTTTTGATGATAAAATTGCAATATAACAAATTTACGGAGGAATAACCATGAAAATTACAATCGATACAGATAAAAGAGAAGTTGTATGTCCACAGGTCTTTTTTGACAGACACCATGAATTATTAGAAATGAGTAAAATAACAGGCGGTAAAGATATTACATTAGAAGAATATCTTATTACTCTTTTCAACGATTGCAAAGGCAATATCAAGAACGCTTCAATTTATCGTAAAAAAAAAGTAGCTCCGAAGAAGGACAAATAACATCTGATAAACCAACTGTCGTTAATCTTAAGGCTGACGCGGTTATCGTATCGCCTAAATAAAGACATAATAAAAGCAACAGGTTTTCCGCCTGTTGCTTTTGATGTTCATGGCTCTTTTACACAAACCATTAAAGAGTATATATTATTTAATTCTTTTAATAGCTTGCGGAAAAGAGTATTGTTTCTCAAATTAATATTGTCTAAATTTATTTTCTAGTATATGTAATATCCCCGTCTACACTTGTCATAGTATCCCCTTCTATTGTGTATCCAGTTTCTAAATCATAAGTACCAGTTACCGTAACGTTCAATACATCATCATTAATTTCCCATTCGAGACTGTACCATGATTCAGTTTGATTCTTTTCAAATCCTTTACCAGTACCCCCTTCATAAAGTTCCATTTTTTGCATATACCACGTTGGATTATCAACAATTTCCCATGTACCAATACATTGCTCTTTTAAATCTTCTTTTTTACCGCCACATGCAACAAGCGATAAAGTCATAATCATTGTTAAAAATAGTAATATTAAGTTTTTCTTTTTCATATTTATTCTCCTTTTGTATATTCGTTTTTATTAGCTTGCAGAAAAGAGCTTTCGATCGAGTCCACAAGCCTCTAGTGAGCATGATATATTTTTCTAATCTCTATGTTGAATAGATGTAACAATTCCATCTTCAAAATAGACATATCCTTTACCGTCGTAAACCCACTGTTCTTTTGTTCCAGATTCATATTCGTCTATGTTCTTTTTGTCTGGCTCGCCCCATGCTCCATTTATTACTTCATCTTTTGTCATACCTATTTCTGGCTCTGCATTTTTCGCATCTAGTTGCTCTTGAGATTTTTGAACTTCTCCAACTAAATAAGGTTGAATTTCTTCTGTATAAGCATCTTCAATCAAATTTAATATTTCTGCATTTTCAGTCAGAATCCTTTGTAATTCATTTGAATCTATTTTTTTATATGGAGTACCGTCTAATTGTTCATACCAGCCTTGTTCGTTCCAAATGCCAGATTCTTTATTAAAATAATCTAAAAACTGACCACGTACAAGTATTCCATGATAAAATCCCTCATCATCTGTATATTTATATATATTATATCCCATTGCTGTTTCAAAAACATTTGCAAAAATTGTTCGTAAGTATATCTTATCTGCACCATTTACAACATTGTTATTTTCATCATAACCAATAACAAAAACATTAGTTACTTCTTCCGCCTTGAAACGTGGGTAAGCACTATAATTAGTTTGGTATCTCGCATAATTATAAAAATCCAAATAGTCACGGACAAAGTCACTTTGATTTGCAATATCTAGTTCTTCATACAATTCACATAGCTTTTTTGCAAATGCATTATCTTCTACATCATCACTCAATTTATCTACAAAGTCTTTAAGACAGCCTTCATTTTTCAAATATTCCCATGCATCTATAACGCATCCTTCACCTGCATCATTTATTATTATCTTATATTCTGCATTTTCGATATATTCATCACTGTCTTCATAATCTTCTATAGACTTAAATATTGAAATAGCACTTTCATAATCTCCTGAGTTGTATAATTTAACCGCTTGAGCATAATCACATGCCTTAACCATTGTAGCGCTATCTTCATAATCCCCAAGTTCTACAAACATTGCTTTTGCTTCTTCGTAATTTCCAGATTCATAAAGACTAGTAGCCTCTTTATAGTCTTTATCTGAATTATTACAGCCAGTCAGTACAAAAACACACATAACAAACAAAAACATAATAATTTTCTTTTTCATATCCGTTCTCCTTTTGTAACCGTTTTCTTTATAAACATTTTAACGGATATTCCGTTAAAACACAATCGGACAATGGAAATATATGTAATATTTTCTCAAGAGGTGTTTTTATGGAATATACAGAAAGAATCCGTGCTTTGAGAGAAGATAATGACTACAATCAAACAGTTGTTGCGAACGCCATTCATGTAGCTCAAACAACCTATTCCGACTATGAAAAAGGCAAAGTTAGAATCCCTTTGGAATGTCTTATTGCATTGGCTCAGTTTTACAACGTGGATATGAATTATATATCTGGCGTGAGTGATATTAAAAACAAGTTTCCCAAAAAATAAAATGCGGTAGCAGGATTTATTTTTCCTATTACCGCATTTTTATTTATAGCTCTATTCTCTTGTGTACCACGTCTAAAATAGTATCATCAATTCTTTTATGCAATTCACAGCTTGTCTGTTTTGTATGCTCTATAAGGCGGATTTGCACGTTTAAAAGGCTATTTAATCGCTCAATTTGATTCTCTCCACATTGGCTGTCTCTTTGGATTTCAAGCACGTTTTTCATGTCTGCAAGCTGTTTTGTAATTTCTTCTACGTCCGCCATAATACTATATAATCTTTTCTTCATATCCCTAAACTCCTGTCACAATCGTTCTTTTGGTCGGTGTATCAATGGCTCTTTTACACAAAGTATTAACAAGTAATAAAAGAATATGCCTGTTAATAGTTTGTGTAAATTCTGCCGTTATCTAGTCTCCAAGATATATAAGTCCATCTTTGTGATGGTTTTTGATATGTCCGATTGTATTGAATCTAAATATCTAAGTATAGCAAAAACAAGGGCATGAAGCTCCTTATTATCCGTATATTCATAATGTATCTCTAACGCATTTAGTATTGTTAATAACGCCATCAATCCACATTCTGCGTCTACAAATTGCTCCATGATAATCTCTAATTCATTCATATCTACTCTCCTATGCTCCCATTTTGATTGTTGCGTTTTTAAAATGTCGCAAAATATTAAACTCTTCCACATCTTTCGCAACATCAGTAACCAAAAGGTTGAGATAGTTCTGAGTAATTTCCAAACTACTGTGTCCAAGAATCTTTTGTAAACTCACCACATTTCCGCCCATCAAAACCCATTGTTTAGCAAATGTATGTCTGAATCTATGCATACCAGTTCTTTCTACGCCACGTTTTTTGTTATAATCATACATTGCATGGTAAACAGTGCTTTTTACTAATTTATCCCCATATTCATTACAAAAGAGATAATCATTATTATCATCCGCCTGTCGATATTTCAGATACTCTTGTAAAATCTTTTTTATATCCTTATTCATTGGAATTAAAAGTGGTTTACGGTTTTTAGTAACATTAACGTGAATCACTTCCGTATCAAAATCCAAATCACAAATTCTGATATTTACTAAGCTATTCTGTCTGACTCCTGTTGAAAGTAAAAAATTTACCATTACCCAACATTTATATTCCGTAAATCCACATTTTTTCAAATTCGGTTTTCTTAAAAGTTTATTTAATTCTTCATCCGTATAAGTTTCTGTTGGTGCTTTGTCTGCTTTTGGTAAAGATAATTCCATTTGCGGTATCCATTCTTTTTTCATAAAAAACCGTAAAATAGTTTTAAAATCTCTTCCATAAGTATAAATAGACATATCATTTAAGACAGCTTTTTTGCGTAAAGTTATTTTATAAGTGTCCCATGTATCTTCATCAATATCTGCTATCGGTGTTTCTGGGGGAACTACTTTATAAATTTGCTTTACACTGTCTTTGTAATGTTTGATAGTCCCAGGACGTAAATTTCTTGCTTCACAGTTCAAGATAAACTCTTCCACGCCCTCTGCTAAAGTCATTTTGGTTTGCACTTTCATAGTTAATCTTTTTGCCATTTTCATTTCCTCCTTCAAATTAGACACGTCAAAAGATGTGAGCCTAAATTTTCGAGCCAAAAAAATTGGACACATCATCGACTTTTTTCTTCAAATGATGTGTCCAATATTATTTTTTATGAAAGTGCGTCAAAACCGCTTAAAAACGTCCTTCTTTTGCTGCTTCCTCAATACTTACTGCAACAGCAACAGTCATACCAACCATCGGGTTGTTACCTGCTCCGATTAAGCCCATCATCTCTACGTGAGCCGGTACAGAAGAAGATCCTGCGAACTGTGCATCAGAGTGCATACGTCCAAGTGTATCTGTCATACCGTAAGAAGCCGGACCTGCTGCCATGTTATCTGGGTGAAGTGTACGTCCTGTACCACCACCGGATGCTACTGAGAAGTATTTCTTGCCCTGCTCGATACATTCTTTCTTGTATGTACCTGCAACTGGGTGCTGGAAACGTGTTGGGTTTGTAGAGTTACCTGTGATAGATACGTCTACACCTTCTTTGTGCATGATTGCAACGCCTTCACGTACATCATTTGCACCGTAGCAGTTTACTTTAGAACGAAGTCCGTCAGAGTAAGCAATTCTCTGAACTTCTTTTAATTCGCCTGTGTAGTAGTCATACTCTGTCTGAACATATGTAAATCCGTTGATTCTGGAAATGATCTTTGCAGCGTCTTTTCCAAGACCATTTAAGATAACACGAAGAGGTTTCTTACGAACCTTGTTTGCTTTCTCTGCGATACCGATTGCACCCTCAGCTGCTGCGAATGACTCGTGTCCTGCAAGGAATGCGAAACAATCTGTATCTTCTTCCAGAAGCATTTTTCCTAAGTTACCATGTCCAAGACCTACTTTACGCTGGTCAGCTACAGAACCCGGAATACAGAAAGCCTGAAGTCCTTCACCGATTGCTGCTGCTGCGTCAGCTGCTGTCTTACAACCTTTTTTGATTGCGATTGCTGCACCTACTGTGTATGCCCAGCATGCATTTTCAAAACAAATTGGCTGAATTCCTTTTACCTGATTATATACGTCAAGTCCGGCATCTTTTGTGATTTTCTCTGCCTCTTCGATAGAAGCAATGCCGTAACTACCTAATACTTCATTGATTTTATCAATTCTTCTCTCATATGATTCAAATAAAGCCATTTATATGTCCTCCTTATTTTGGCTGATTCGCTCTGCTCGACTATTCTTTACGTGGATCGATAATCTTTGCTGCATCTGCAACACGTCCGTACTGTCCTTTTGCCTTCTCCCAAGCATCGTTTGGTGTATCACCTGCTTTGATGAAGTCTGTGAATTTTCCAAGGCTTACGAACTGATATCCGATGATCTCATCATGCTCGTCAAGAGCGATACCTGTTACATAACCTTCAGCCATCTCAAGATAACGAGGTCCTTTTGCTAATGTTCCGTACATTGTACCAACCTGAGAACGAAGTCCTTTTCCAAGGTCCTCAAGTCCAGCACCGATTGGAAGTCCGTCTTCTGAGAATGCACTCTGTGTTCTTCCGTAAACGATCTGAAGGAATAATTCTCTCATTGCTGTATTGATTGCATCACAGACAAGGTCTGTGTTCAATGCCTCTAAAATAGTTTTTCCCGGAAGGATCTCAGAAGCCATAGCTGCTGAATGTGTCATTCCTGAACATCCGATTGTCTCTACCAATGCTTCCTGAATGATACCGTCTTTAACATTTAATGTAAGCTTACATGTTCCCTGCTGTGGAGCACACCAGCCAATACCATGTGTAAGACCAGAAATATCTTTTACTTCTTTTGCCTTTACCCATTTCGCCTCTTCCGGAATCGGAGCTGGTCCGTGATTTGCGCCCTGAGCTACCGGACACATCATTTCTACTTCATGTGAATAAATCATTTTAAAACTCCTTTCAACTATATATGATTTCTCTGTCGTAGGGCTCGTTATATCTTTAACACCATACTACATTTATTTTCTCACATCTTACAAGATTCGTCAATTGTCACTTTCACTTATTTTTGAAGCATATCCCAAAATTTATGGTCCGTTTTGTATGGTTCAATCTCATCCCAATCAAATGGCGCTGTCACCCACATATACCCCAGATCATGTTCGTCATTTTCTGAATAATTAAAATCAAAGCCAATCTCAATTCCTTCTTCATACACGAAGAAATTCTCTTTATAGATGTCCTCTTTTATTTCGCCCTGTAAGATTCCCTTCATTTCTTGAAGATCAAGTTCTTTCAGCAACGCATCATTCTCCGCTTCTGAGCGCATGACGTCAAGCCATTGATTCATAAATCTATCATCCAGCGTTACAACATCCTTGATCTCATACACTTCTCCATCATCCAGACCAATATTAAGCGTTCTCAGATCACCGCCATAGGAGTCGGCATCGCCCTTGGCATAGTTGTCCTGAAATGCAATGCTTATGAAATGCTCGGACTGATAACAGATCTTGTATACCACATTGCTGACAAGTGCCGGATTTTCCGCCTGCACAACCTTGTCTTTGACCGTTTCATCCGGATGCGTATAAATCTCATCCACCGTTGCCATTGCACAGTCTTTGATCGTCTGATTTACTTTCGTGTAATCTCTTCCTTCTCCGGACAGCTGCGGATACAGCACGTGAAATTCAATGTAAGTGGTTGTCTTTTCCGTATCCAAATAATTATAGGTCTCTTCCTCCACCTGATAGGAAACATCCTCTTCATAGACCGGAATCTGTTCAAGACCTCCAAGGTCTCCGGTGTCTTCTTCTGACCAGTATTCCTCCTCAGGCCATTCTTCATATGGCATAAACTCTTCATAAGGATAATCATAGTAATTATGGTGATATTCATTTATGCTTCGAAATACTCCCCACACGAAGAACCCGGCGATTGCCATAACTAGAAGAAGCATTCCAATCCCCACTGCCACAGCAATGATCGTTGCTGTTTTCTTTGAGTGGTTCCCGGATGGCATGGTTCCTCCTGCTGTCACATAAGCTTCCATCGGCGTAAATCTCATTCCGCCTGCCTCTTGTTCTCTGTCAACAGCACGCATTCCCAGATGCATACAAGAATTTACCGCATTGGGAGTTGCATTCATAGTCACACGGTTCACTGCAAGCCCCTGTGTGCAGAGTTCGCATACCTTTTGATACAACATTTTTCCGATGCCTTTTCCCTGCTGATCCTTTCGCACAAAGAACAGACAGATATGCCCGGTTCTGCTTACTGCGATCACACCGAGAAGCTTCTCTCCTTCAAATGCGCCAAAGAAATACAATTCTCTCGTCTGAAATCTCCGGCTCATGTCCTCATAGCAGATATATTCCCGGAACTTTTCAATTCCTTCTTCCCGATATGAAGGCGCTACATCCTGCTCAAATACTTCCCACACAAGATCCAGAGCCAAAGACAATTCCTGTAATCCAAGCATTCTGATTTCCATGCAATCCACTCCTTTCTGTCATACAACCTCTACTGTAGTTTCTTTAATTCTTCCTTTAACATCCGCAATGCATGTTCCACGGATGCAGCTCGGTTTTCCTGTCTCATCCCTGCAAAGCGGCATTCCTGCACGCTCACATTTCCCTTAACAAGACAACCGATATATACAAGACCTACCGGCTTTTCTTTTGTGCCGCCATCCGGTCCGGCTATTCCTGTCACACTAAGCGCTGCGTCTGCCCCTGCCGCTTTCGCCGCTCCTTCTGCCATCTCACAAGCCGTTTCCCTGCTCACAGCGCCGTAACGCTCTAAGGTATCGTGACATACGCCAAGAAGCTTTTCTTTGGCTTTGTTGGAATATGTAATGTATCCTTCTTCATATACCGCAGAAGCTCCGGCTACATTCATTACCCTTCCCGCAAGTAATCCGGCGGTACAGGATTCAGCAGTTGTCAAAGTAAGTCCTTGATCTTTCAGCAATGCAACAACTTCGTCTTCCAAAGACATCCTACATGCCTCCCTTAGTCAGAACCTGTATATTCTTCGCTACGTAATCAATGAGGGATACGATTGTCAAAATAAGAGATACCCAGATCAAAACAGTTCCGATCACATCAAACACGCCGCCCAGATCCATGATCAGTACAATGACCATGAACATCTGTGAAACAGTCTTGAATTTCCCCCAGTAACTTGCAGCAATAACAATCCCACTGTCTGCCGCTACAAGACGGAAACCACTGATAATAAACTCTCTGGCAATAATGATAATGACAAACCATGCCTCAAGCTGACCGGTAGAAATCATACAGATCATTGCGGAACATACAAGAAGTTTGTCCGCCAGCGGGTCCATAAATTTTCCGAAATTCGTCACAAGACCTCTTGCTCTTGCAATTTTCCCATCTAACATGTCCGTGAGACTGGCTACTGCAAAAATAACAAGTGCAATCCACTTATTTGCTGCTCCTCCCACATCTGTCAGCATAAAAAACACAAAAAATGGTACCATGATCACTCTTAATACTGTTAACTTATTTGGTAAATTCATTACATCAACTCTCCTATCAAATCGTATTCTAATGCGCCCGTAACCTTCACCTTGGCAAAATCTCCGGTTATAAGCTCCGCATCTGTATGTACAAAGATCAGACCGTCTACATTTGGCGCATCCTTGTAGGTACGTCCCACATATACATTTTCGTCTGCCACTTTTCCTTCCACCATCATCAGAACTTCACTGCCTACCATGTCTTCCGCTTTGTCAAAAGCGATATCCTGCTGAAGCTCCATAAGTTCCGCCTGGCGGTCCTCTTTTACAGATTCTTCAATCTGTTCCGGCATATCAGCTGCCGGTGTGTCCTCTTCCGGCGAATACGTAAATACTCCCAGTCTGTCGAACTCCATTTCATCAACAAATTCCATCAGTTCTTCGTGATTTGCTTCACTCTCTCCCGGGAAACCGGTAATCAAAGTTGTCCGAAGGGCAATATCCGGAATCTCACTTCGAAGCTTCCCGATGATCTCCACAAGCTGTTTCTTCGATGTCCTTCTTCCCATGCGCTTCAGAACCTCATCACTTGCATGCTGGATCGGAAGATCAAGATAATGACAGATCTTTGGTTCTTCTTTGATTACCTGTATCAGATTGTCGTCAATTTCCTCCGGATAGCAATACAGAATGCGAATCCAACGGATTCCACTGATCTTACACAACTCTTTCAGAAGCTTATGGAGTGATTTTTCTCCGTAAATGTCCTGTCCGTAAACGGTTGTCTCCTGTGCGACAAGAATCAACTCTTTCACACCTTGGTCTGCCAGATCTTCCGCTTCTTTGATCAAGCGTTCCATCGGCACGCTTCGATAATTTCCACGTAATTTCGGAATAATACAATAAGTACAATGCTTATCACAGCCTTCGGCAATCTTAAGATATGCAAAATGCCCTCCGGTTGTCACAAGTCGTTTTTCGTCAACAAGGGGAAGCGCATTAATATCTGTCACCTCCACATGACCATTCCCTGCAAGCGCTTCTTCCACCGCCTCTGTGATCTTATCATAGGACGTTGTTCCAAGCACTGCATCCACTTCCGGAATCTCGTCTAAGATTTCCTGCTGATAACGCTGTGCCAGACATCCTGTAACGATCAACGCCTTTAAGCTCCCCTCTTTCTTATATTCTGCCATTTCTAAAATCGTCTGCACGCTTTCTTCCTTGGCATCATTGATAAAGCAGCAGGTGTTGATCACGATCACATCTGCTTCACTCTCCTCGTCTACGATCTTGTACCCTTTTTTATCCAGAAGTCCAAGCATTACTTCTGAATCTACAAGATTCTTATCGCATCCGAGCGAAATAAATAATATATTCACAGCCTGTCTCCTTTCCTCTTCAATGACTGTCTATATCAGAAGAAAGGCAGATACCTTCCGGCATCTGCCTTGTAAATCATTCTACTCTTCTGCTTCCACCTTGATCTTTGCCTGATTCAGCTCATCGATCGCGATCGACAACGGTTTTTCACCGTCTTTTGTATCTACCAGAGGTTCTGCACCGTCAATGATCTCTCTTGCTCTCTTTGCAGTTGCCATAACGATGGAATAACGACTGTTGACTACTTTTGTCTCGCCCTCCTCAACGTCCTTATTCACAACCTTCATTAAATCTGTGTAAGATGGGTGTAACATACACTATTCTCCTTTCAACTCTTCTTTCATATGCTCAATAAATTCGTAATTTCGAAAGCTTCTTCTGTGCTCTCCCTGAATGATCTGATGCATTTCTTCTACACACTCCATCAGATCATCATTGATGATAAGGTAATCATATTTCTCCATACCTTCGGCTTCTTCCTTTGCACGGCTCATACGGTACTCGATCACATCCATAGTCTCTGTCCCACGACCAACCAGACGGCTTCTAAGCTCCTGCGCACTCGGCGGTGTCACGAACAAAAGCAGTGTGTCCGGAAACTTTTCTTTTACCTTCAGCGCTCCCTGAATCTCTATCTCAAGAACCACGTCCTTACCGGCTTCTAATTGTTCCTCCACGTAGACACGCGGTGTACCGTAATAATTATCCACGTATCTAGCATACTCTATCAACTCGTCTTTCGCAATCATTTTTTCAAATTCTTCTGTAGATTTGAAGAAATATTCTCTTCCCTCTTCCTCTCCCGGGCGAGGTACTCTTGTAGTTGCGGAAACAGACAATGCATAATTGTCATACTTTTTCAGAAGTTCCCGCATGATGGTTCCTTTGCCGGAGCCGGAAAAACCAGACACAACAATAAGAATCCCTTTCTCTTTCATACCTTTTTCCTCTCTTGACACTATTCAATATTCTGAATCTGTTCTCTGACCTTCTCAATCTCTGTCTTTAATTCAATTCCAATATTAGAAATTTCAAGATCATTGGCCTTCGACAGAATCGTGTTCGCCTCACGATTCATCTCCTGGGCAATAAAATCAAGCTTACGCCCGATTCCGCTGTCGTCCGATACCAACGTATCCTTCATATGTACAATGTGGCTTCTCAGTCTCACTACTTCTTCATCTGTACAGATCTTATCTGCAAAGATCACTACCTCTGCAGCGATTCTGCTGTCTTCCATCTGGGTGTCTGCCAGAAGTTCCTTCACCTTTGTCTCCAGCTTGTCCCGATACTCTGCGATAATCTGCGGAGATCGCTCTTCAATACAGCCTACAAGCTTCAACATGTTGTCAAGCTTCTCGATCAGATCTTCTCTTAAATGTTCTCCCTCTGAAGTTCTCGTCTCTACAAACTGACGAATCGCACCGTCAAGCGCCTTCTTAAGACCCTTCCACAATTCCTCTTCATCCACAGCCTGCTCTTCCATTGTGAGCACTTCCGGATATCTGGACAGCGTGGACACACGGATATCATTTTCCAGAGAAAACTTCTCCTGCATCTTTTCAAAATACGATAGATATTCCGCCGCAAGCACTTCGTTATATTTTAAAGATACCTGCTGTTCAGACAGATCTTCATAAGTAATAAATATATCCACCTTTCCTCTCTGCACGCTCTGCTTCAGAAGACTGCGGATTGCTGTTTCAAAAAAATTCAATTTCTTCGGCATACGGATATTGGCATCCAGATAACGGTGATTCACACTCTTCATTTCAACCGTGAATTTGCGTGACTCTTCCTGAACCTCACAACGTCCGAAGCCTGTCATACTTTTTATCATAAATGGCAAACCTCTTTTTACATATATTTTCAAACATCTGTAAAGTATTATAATCCATTTTCCATGTCAAAGTCAATTAAAGGTTTGACAACATCCGCCTTTTCTCCCTCAATATCATTGGACTCCCACTGTACGCTATGTTATACTTATGAAATAATGACTGATCAATTAAGGAAGGAGCCTTTCACATGGCATTTGATGGAATTACCGTTGCAGCTCTTGTGCAGGAATTAAGAGACAGCTTAACCGGCGGACGTATTGCGAAGATCGCGCAGCCGGAACCTGACGAACTGCTGCTTACAATAAAGACACCGGCAGGGCAGCGAAAACTGTATATATCAGCCAGCGCATCTCTGCCGCTTATCTACTTAACTGATGAAAATAAGCCCAGCCCGATGACCGCTCCGAATTTCTGTATGCTGCTTCGAAAGCATATCGGAAACGGACGCATTACTTCTATCTCGCAGCCAAAACTGGAGCGAATCATCAGCTTACACATTGAACATCTCAATGAACTGGGCGATCTGTGCGAGAAGAAACTGATCATTGAGATCATGGGCAAACACAGCAATATCATTTTCTGCGACGACAAGGATATGATCCTGGACAGCATCAAGCACGTATCCGCTCAGATGAGCTCGGTTCGTGAAGTACTTCCCGGAAGAACATATTTTATCCCGGACACGATGGAGAAATCAGACCCGCTCTCTGTAGACGTATCTTCATTTATGGAGATCCTCCGCCTCAAGCCGGTTCCCCTTGGCAAAGCAATTTATACAAGCTTTACCGGTATCAGTCCGGTGATTGCCGAAGACATCTGCTTTCTTGCAG
>UMFZ01012362.1_pt1 | contig 15873 bp, 11 predicted proteins | sample 1965141 | NCBI WGS metagenome assembly UMFZ01 (sample SAMEA4836059, study PRJEB28245) | human gut metagenome | biome: gut microbiome; material: fecal sample | place: Denmark | collected 2008
CTAACTGATATATAATCAAACTTTTTCAACCAAGGTTTTATAGTCATTAAATGATCATCTGATATTTCTGCTTTACCAAAGCTAGCAGCATATGAGATTTTCCTTTTTTCGTTTGGTGCAAAGCATAAATAATTTACTGGATTACAAGCAGCCCAAACCTGATCACTACCAGTTATATAATAATCTGCTTCTGGAATATTTCTTTCCAATTCCTCTTCTGAATAATATTCATGCTCGGAAACTGATAAATTTTCTTTTATAAATTCCGAAAAATCATATAATATGTTGCTTTTTCTTTTTTCTCCTTTAACATTAAACAATATTTTAATTTTTCTTTTCACTTTGTCTTTCCATTTTTTTTCGTTTTCTATTCTATAACGTAACCAATATGGTTCATAATCCATTTTTTTTAAACATTTTTCCAATGCATAATATTGTAAAAGAGATCCATAATTAATATACTCTTTTATATAGGCATACGCTGAAACAACGCATACTCTTTTTTTTCTCATCAAAACTCAACTCTCTTTCTTTTTCTTGGCCAACATATTAAATAACTCTTGTATTTCATCTTTAAATGCTAAGTAGTTAACCGAAATAAAAACTACTATTACCACTATAAAAATGATTATAGCCCATGTAAAAAAATCAATATAATTATTCAGTTTTACATAGAATACAGTCCAAAATAAAAAAGTCAACATAATACCAACAATAAAATTCACTAAGTAACTTTTTATAATAAACATAACAGACATTTGAAATACATTTTTTTGCATGTAATATATATTAGCAATTGTTTTAAAAATCATTGCTATAATTGTCCCTACTGCTACTCCAATTATTCCAAACTTCCAAACCAATGCTACTGAAATTCCTAAATTAATACATGCTTCTGAAATTGCAATCCATTCGGTTTTCTTTATATGACCTGCTGCAATATAAACACTTTGATACGTATTTCCCATACAATAAATAAGTTCTGAAATTGTTAATAATGTAGCAAATACTGGTTGAAAATAGTTTATATCTGAAACTCCATCTGCATATAAATTAACAAAACGACTGATTAAAATTATACAAGTAAAAAAACATATACTGGATATTATTTTTGTTAATAAATCATACACTGGAACCTGCCTTTGCATTACATCTTTTTCACCTCTTGCTATCATATCTCCAAAAACCGCTTCGACATTACCAAGCACTGCAGATACCAAATTAGACAGACTACTTATAACGTATTTGTGTACAGAATAGACAGATACCCATAATACATTTGTACATGCAGTTAATACCATAACGTCTGTACTTGTATGTATATAAAAAGCGATATGTCTTATCAGTGCTGCATTTCTTTGACTTAAAAGATTTTTATTTACTTCTACTTTTTTATCAATTTTATATTTCTTTTGTACATAATAGTTCATCACTATTGGACGTATTGCATAAACAATAGCTCCTCCCAATTTAACAAGATGAATTGATGCACCTTGTTTAATTAAAACAACACCTATTATCGTACTTAATATTGTACAAATGATCTGTGTCAAAGAATAAATATAGTTTTTCTGTGCAGAAACAAGTAGCATTTGACTAGCTTGTCCAAAAAAATACTCTGATGCTGATGCTAATCCTAAAATCAGTGATAATGATGCAACATAGCTATAACTAAATCCTGTATGTACACAAACTGGATATGCAAAACTTAATCCTATTAAGTAAATCACAAATATTATAGCAAATTTAGTATAAAAATCCGTTATCGTTTTATATGCAACGCTTATTTTATGATTTTCATTATAAGCCAATGGTTTATAATAAGCTAACCTAGCAACTGATCCAACTCCCCCTTGTAATAAAGTAATAAAACTTAAAAATTGCGTAAGTGAAGACATTGTTCCATTTACTGACGAGCCAAACGCTTTCAAAACCATTTGTGGTAAAATCAATCCACAAACAACTGTAACTACCTGTTGAATTAGCGATGATATTCCATTTATTGCAAATAATCTACTTCTTTTATCCAAAATACTCCTCCATTTTATATTTTATTTTCTCTAATTTTGAAATTTTCAAATTCTATTAAAGCAATAATTATAGAAAACAACATGATTCTATAACTATCTAATACCATCAAGGTCCCTGATGTCGCAATAATATAAATAAATACAATTCCATACCATTTAGCAACATCATATAATTTTTGTTTTTTCAACTTTACTATTACATATATCATCCTAATCATCGGAACTATAAATATAGGAATAATCAATAGTCCCCATATTCCCAATTGTCCAATAATACCAACATCATCTATATATGTAGTATAAAACTGAAACTTGTGATTTAAAATTTGTCCATATTTATCAACATTAGGAAATCCTAATCCTAATGGAAAATGTGACTTAAACATGGATAAATAATATGCCATAGAATACTGTCTCCCAATTGTACTTCCAGCTTCCTCACCTGTACTAGATAATGATTGAATAAAATTAGATCCAATATTAGTTTGAAACAAAATAGTAGCTATTAATACAACTATTACTCCTTTTTTTAGCAGTTTATTTTTAGTATTTTTTTGAAATAGTATCATTATTAAAATACATATTAATACAACTAATGTATATGCTCGTGTTTGTTGTATTAATATTAATTCTAAAATTCCTACTAGTGTCAAAAATAGTCTAAATAAAGATTTTTCTTTCGTTAAATATATCTTATAAAAGTTATATAAAATCATAAAATTTCCATAAAAATGTAGTCCAATTCTCAATCTATCATTTCTTGTTCTGATCATTTCTTCTGGAAAAATTAAAATTCCACTTTCATATGTTATATATTGAATCAATATCAATATATATATAATAATAGCTAATATATCTAAGATTCTATATATTGATTTATCATTTTTCTCTGCAATTAAAAAAATATATATCGGGTATACCAAAAAAAGTGCTAAATATGATATTCCTGCATTCAACGTTTCTTTTATACCTTGCATAGGATATTGAAATATAGAATGTACAAACAATATTACATACGAAACAAATACCATTACCATATAACAATTAATAAACTTACACTTATATAGTACTAGCGAAAACATATTAGGTAACAAATATATACAGATCATAAAACTAATAATAATCACACCCAAAAATACTTTTGAATTATCTATTCCAATTAATGAACCAAATCCAAAATAATTATCTAATATTAAAATTGCAATAATTATACATACTGCCAATAAGCTTGTTTTCTTTACCGTTATTTTCATCTTTCATTACCTTTAAAAACTATAACTTCTTGCACAATCTTTTCAACTTTATCTTTAATTGCATTCAAACTATAATTTTCTTTATACAATTTTCTTTCTCGTTTTAAAAATTCACAGCGCTCTATCTCACTCATATTATAATATCGTATTATTGCATCTGCAAATTCATCTGGTGTTTTGCAAATGTATCCGTCTACTCCATTAGAAATTTTATATCCTATTGCACCATGTTCTGTAGTAACAATAGGAAGTCCATATGACATAGCTTCTGCAATTTTAACTTTCATACCTGCCCCTGAAAATACTGGTGCTAAAACCATATCCGCTTTCTCAAAATATGGAACCATTGATTCTGGTGATTCCTTAATCTCAATATTTTCATTTTCACACAATTTCTTTATTTCTTCTGACGGATTTGAACCTGCTAATGTCAATGTACAGATATTCTTCACATGTGGCCATACTTGTTTTATAAACCACTTGGCACCATCACTATTGGGTCCAAACCATAATGATCCAGTAATTAAACAATTAAGTTTTTCATTAATTTTTCCTGTTATTTCAGATTCAAAATTATCTTGATTTACCCCGACAGGAAATACTACTATTTTTTCATCTGGTAATTCATATGTATCCATAAATGTTTTTTTATCTTGATCTGTAATCGCTAATATTCGATCAGCTTTTTGAAGCATATAATTTTCTCTACTCCGACTAAACTTATATTTTAGCAATCTTAATATTGTTCTATCATTTTCATATTCAATTCTGTAAAAATCAGTCTCCACATTATGTGCCCTAACAATTATTTTCCCTTTAAATCCTGATTTTAATATATCCTTTATAACATAATCCATTTTGGTAAATTCAATATATATTACATCATATTTGTCAAATTGAATATGTGCATTTTTCCAGTTTGGATATGCACGATCAAATTGAAAATGTGCAAGTGTTCTTAATTTTGTAAATTTAGTTATTGGTGAATCTAAATAATAACATTTTTTATACTTATTCTCAATTTCTTCATTTTTAATTTGCGGTCCTGCATAATCAACTTCTGAATACAAATTTGTTAATGCATAATGTGATTGATATACACACAATTCTCCTCCAGAACTAAATGCTGGTCTCTGTGCACAAATATGTAGAATTTTCATTTTTTCTCCTTTTCACTAATTACATAAATAAATTTCCTTATAATTTTTTTAATAGCTGTCTCGCTAACACGTCCCAATTTAAAGTTTCTCTAAATTTTTTAATTAGTTCAGCTTGCCTATCAAATTCAATTTTATTATCCATTATATACTCCATTTGCATTGCAAGATCTTTTTCATTTCCTGCCTCAAAAAGTAGTCCTATTCTTCCATCATCTAACTGTTCTCTCAAACCTCCTGTATTAGATGCAATTATTGGTATCTCATATTCGTAGGCAATTGGAATCACTCCCGATTGTGTTGCATCTAAATATGGTATCACAGCTACTACATTAGGGCCATCAAATAAACATCCTACCTCTTGATCTGGTATAAATCTATTAATAATTTTTTTATCATTTATTTCTTTATATTCTTCTTCATATTCAGAAAAATCACCATTGCCTGCAATAACAATTTTAAAATCTGATCTCTTATCTTGTAATAATTTTGCTGCTTTAGCTAAAACATGTAATCCTTTATATTCTTCTATCCTTCCAAAAAATACAAAATTAAATTTATTTTCAGAATAGTCTAATTTATATTTTTTATCTTGACATTCTACATAACTATGCATTCTTCCATGTGGTACGAAATGAATTTTATCCAGTGGTATGCTATAATTTTCATTTACCAATGGAATAAATGATTTTGTAAGCACAACAACGTCATCTGATTCCATTATTGATTTTCTAACTGCTTTTTCATAATATTTTTTTTCCCCAGAATGACTTACTGGATCATGACAAATTGAAACTATTTTTTCTTTCTTTACGCATTTTTCAACTATTGAATTCCAATGACCATATAATGTTCTAAAAGAAATATCAAAATTAATATTCCTAAATTTTCTTTTTATTCTCCAAGTGTCAATAAATATAAGATACAAAGTTTTTTTAATAAAATCCCATTTATTTTTATTCTGATAATCATGAACAATAAATAACTTATCTTCTCCTAGCTCCTCTAACCATTCATTTAAATTTGTTGCTGTATCAGGCACCGTAGCATAAACATCACATCCATTATCCTTAAAACCTTTTGCCCATTCAATTGCAAGTACTGTTCCTGCTCCATCTCTATTCTGTTGATTTATAAAAATTTTTTTTCTATCAGACATATAAACTCCTTTTCCAGTAGTTCTTTTCATATTTGCTTGCAAATTTTATATCAATTTTCTATCACATAATCTACCATAAAAGGTTTCTTTCCCATTTTTTTCTATTGGATACTCATATTTCCAACTCAGCTTAAATAAAGCCGTATCTTTCTTCATATCATCCCATTTATTCTGATCAAATGGTTCCGCCATAATTTTATATAATTCATCACACTGTGAATTATTGGAATTTATCTTCTTAAATATTTCAGCAATTCCATTATCATATTTTTGAACTAATACAATCAAATAATCCAAAAACAAATAATCCGTTAATATATCATTTTTATTCCAATATTCTAATAAAAAGTCTAAGATAGTTTGAAATACCCATCTATTTTCCTGAGTACAAGCGAATGAATAATTTGCAAAATATCCTGATGCAATAGATGCATGAAAATAATCAGGCCTTTTTATTGACCATAACGGCCATTTAAAATAGTCATCTAATACATTATCTGTACAGTAAAATGTAGAATCTATCCACATTCCTCCATGTTGTGCTAACAATGCTAATCTTAAAATGTCGGAATAGTGTGTTCTGCTTATAATTCCTTTATTTTTCTTCTCCTCAACCCATTCAGGAATATCTACATACTGCTTATAATTATCATCTGTTAATATAATAACTCTATGATCTCCGGCATTTTTCTTAATAGATTCCACACAAATCTTCACAATTTCTGGTGCCTGTTCTAATCCTTGCCACCAGCAAACCCATATACAATCTGAATATTCTGATTTAGGTAATTCTTCATTCCCATGATTATAATCATATGTTTCTAAAAAAATACCAAATGTTTTTTCATAATAACGTAACATTATATCATGTTTACGCAACAAATGTTTTTTCCTAGCTTCATTTTCATAGTAACCATTTCTATTCATAATCTGTATATCAACTTTTGCTCTAAATGTTTCAAGTCCTTCTTTTAATGAAGTAACTTTTGCTATTCTTCTTGTTGCATCTACTTCTTCAGCACAACGATGTATTATTCTTTTAATACTTTTGTGACCTGCCATATTATAATCCTTTCTTACTTGCCATATCTAAATAATAATTTTGTAATATTGCATAAGCTTTCTTAATGTCATACTGGCTATTTTCTAAATCTTCCGCAGCAATATTTTTTTCTGTCCCTTTATATTTTTCAATAGCTTTTATCCAGTCTTCTAATTTCGAATTCAAACCAACAAATTGTGTTTTACTACTAAACTTCACTTCCACCGGCACCTTATCAGAAAACACACAAGGCAACCCAGCAAATTGTGCTTCAACTCCAACCACCGGAATTCCCTCAAACAATGAAGGCATTACAAACACATCCATTGCCTGATACAGCTCATTTACATCATCTCTGTTACCTAAGAATCTTACACATTCATCTAATTTCAGCTCATGAACCTGTTTCTTAATTTCATCTTCCTTCTCTCCAACACCAATCAATAATAATATTGTATTAGCATCTTTCTTATGAAGCTCATTAAAAACTTTAATTAACAATTCATGATTTTTCTGATAACTCAATCTTCCAACATGTCCAACAACAAATTCATTTGTCAATCCAAGATCTTTTCGTTTTTTATCTCTTATTTCCTTATTATATAAAAATTCATCTACTTCTATTGCATTTGGGATGAATGTAAAACTTTTTCTTGGAAATAAGAATTCTCCTGCTTCTTGACCACATGCACAATAATAATTAGCTGCCTTTGTGATCTTCTTTCTAAAATACTGTTTTAAAATATACTTAAAGTCTTTGTCAATAGATGTATTATGACTATGTGCAATTCTAATTGGAACCCCTGCTTTCTTCGCAGCTAATAAAGGTAAATAACTCATAGAATCAATATGAGAATGAACTATCTGATATTCGGGATGTTCTGCAAAAAACTTTTTCATATATTTGAAATATGCTGGATAATTCTGTGGATATAATCTTGGTGCATAATAAACTTTTCCACCAAGGCTCAAAATCTCGTCATCATAATCACTCTTATCTGGTCTATGTGTCAAGAAATCAAATTGAATCTTTGTTCGATCGATATTTCGATAATAATTCATAAGCATCGTTTCTAATCCAGCTCGATGCATATCATTTACACACTGTAATACTCTAATCATTTTGTTTTCCTTTCACCTTAATAACCTCAAATAGAAGCCACACTACTATTCTCTACTAATTTTCCTTGCAGCTTTTCTTTCCTCTATAAACCTCAACAGTCCTACTCACAACATCTTCCCAATTATACCTACCACAAATATATCCAGACGCTTCACTCTTATACTTTTCCACAAGTTCCACATCATCACAAACCATCTGTAGCTTTTCCTTAAGGTCTTCCACATTAGCCTTCTTAAACAATATCGCCTTATCCTCAACCACGTCAGCAATCTCAGCAATATCAGACCCGATCACGCAGTTCCCATAACTCATAGCCTCAAGCAGACTAAGTGGCATACCCTCCAACTTAGAAGGCAACACATAAACATAAGCATTACTATAAATCTCTTCCAGTAACTTTCCAGAAACAAATCCAGTAAAGATAATATTCGGATCATCTCCAGCCATCTCTTTCAGCATCTTCACATACCCATCCGTATCACTCGTAGCCCCAGCGATCACTAGTTTCTTATCTGTTTTAAGTTCCTTATACGCCTCAATCAAGAAATGAATTCCCTTTTCTTCTGTCAGTCGTGATAATGCACAAATATACTCATCCTTATGAAGTCCAAATTTCTGAGTGATCAAATCCGCTTTCTGATTCTCATGCGTCATAACCCCATTCGGAATCAAAACAGTATCTCTATCATAAAACTTCTTAAAATACTTCTGTACTTTTTCACTTAATACAATCACTTCATCTGCATACTTTGCTGCAATATATTCCCCAAACTTAATATATCTGGAACCAAATCCGTGTTTCCATTTATCTCTCGCCCAGTCAATTCCATGAATCGTTACGATACAGCGCTTTCCAAACAGTTTCGGAATCCATAGAAATGCACTTGGTCCTTCTGCATGAAAATGTACAATATCATATTTTCCAAATGCTGCACAAATTGCAGCAGAAAAAGAGGATGTCATCGCTGCTAATCCTCTTTTATTGATCGTTATTACTTTCTTTAACTGAACTCCCCTATACTTTTTCCTTTTTACAGTTTCTACATATTCATTTTCCACTTTATCGCCAGATCGGTTAAAGCATGTTACTTGGTGGCCTTTTTTTATCATTAATGGACACATAATCGTCAATACACGTTCAATTCCACCTCTTCTAGATGGAACAACCTTATGACCGATCATCGCAATTCTTAAATTCTTGTTACCTCTTTTTTTCAATTTGATAGTCCCCTTCATTCAATCAACAATCAACTAATCCACAACTCCACACTCTCAAATCTACCTACTGTGCCCCATCATCCCCACAAACAACAAGCCACACTGTCTTAATCAATATCCCAATATCCTTCCAGATAGACCAATGATCGATATAATCAACATCCATCTGAACAATCTCCTCAAAGTCTGTGATCGTGCTTCTTCCGCTAACCTGCCAAACCCCAGTCAGTCCAGGCTTCTGGCAAAGTCTCTTCTTATGGTAAGCACTATACTGTTCAAACTCATCCACTGTAGGCGGTCTTGTCCCTACCAGACTCATATCCCCCTTCAGTACATTCCAAAACTGTGGAAGTTCATCAATACTTGTCTTCCTGATAAACTTTCCAACCTTGGTAATTCTCGGATCGTCTTTCATCTTAAACATCAAGCCGTCCATCTCATTCTGCGCCATAAGCTCTTTCTTGCGCTCTTCCGCATCCTGATACATCGAACGGATCTTATAGATTTTGAAGATCCTTCCATTCTTCCCAACTCTCTTCTGTGAGAAGAACAGCGGCCCCGGTGATTCTAACTTCACCAGCGGTCCAACAATGATCACTGCGATCGCTGTGATCAACATTCCAACCAATCCCCCGGCAATATCCATTGCTCTCTTCATCATCAGCATGACAAATGATACATTATGACCAGAGAAACTTACACTTTCATAAGGACCAACTTTCTCAAGTGATCGTTCCAGATTCTCATTGATCTGAAACTGGGAAATGTTAAGATTCGTCTTAATTCCCATGTCCTCAAGGTTCTGTATTGTCATCGCGATTGGAAATTCGTCATCCATCGGTATATATAAGAATACTTCATCTACAACCGACCGCATCGCATATTCAAAAATACTTCGATATGAATGTGCTACAACCGGAATCTCGTTGATAAGCCATCCTGTCATATCTTTGTCCACAACTGCAACACTTGTGATCCACAGGTCCCAGTTCTTCTCTTCCATGATATTCCCGATCACTTCTTCTGCATGATCACTCGTTGTGATGATCATCATCTTTCTTGCATAAGAATGATCCTTTCTTCTTGATAGCCAATACTTCCGATAAACTCGATGTGTGATCTGCATCCATACAAAACTGAATCCAGAAGTAAAGATATAGATAAATCTGGAGTAATCTTTTGCATCTTGGATCAGGAATGCAACCATCGCCATTCCTGCTGCCATCAGAATGACCGTCTGCAAATTCATTCTCATTTCTTCTATAAATTTGCGCTTAAAAAAACCACGATTCGGACGAAACAGAAAGTAGATCATCATAAGTACTACGATCGCAATGAGCCAACGATAATACGTATCGTTCCCCATCACGGTATACCCTGTTTCAATATTTCCAAACCGCAGCCATACTGCTGCAAAATAACCAACAGTAACTCCCACCAGATCTAATAAAAAGATCAGGAAGTTCTGCATCTGTAATCTTGTTGCTTCCATATTCTATTCCATCCCCATTTATCTTTACACTTTGTGTTAATTATCCATACTTTCCAAAGTATAGCATATATTTTCTAAATTTCAATACAAATCTTTGTACTTTTCGTCGAACTTTAATTTTTTTTGTTATTTCGTATATTGTTTCTTTGAACTTTTGGCTTTTATTTTGAACTTTTCATTGAACTTTTCTTGTTTTTGTGCTATATTAAACAAAATCATTTGAACTTTGAATTTTATTTTGAACTTTTATCGGAGGGTGTTATGAATCAGACATTTACCTTTGCAGATCGTTTGAAGTCTGCAATGGAACAAAAACATATGAAACAGGTTGATCTTATTCATGCAGCAGAGACTGCCGGAGTCAAGGTCGGGAAAAGTCATATCAGCCAGTATGTCAGTGGCAAGACGGTTCCTCGTGCGGAGATTCTTCATTTCTTATCTAAAACTCTTGATGTCGATGCTGACTGGCTTTCTGGAAATGAAGGGAATACTGTGAATCTAGAAACTTCTCCAAAGAGAACATTTAGCAAATCTACCAAATTAGATAATGTACTTTACGATGTACGTGGTCCTGTCGTAGATGAAGCGAACCGCATGGAACGTAATGGAACTCATATCCTGAAATTAAATATCGGGAATCCTGCCCCATTTGGTTTCAGAACCCCAGATGAAGTCATCTATGATATGAGACATCAGTTAGCTGACTGCCAGGGATATTCTGCTTCTCAGGGATTATTTGCTGCAAGAAAGGCGATCATGCAGTATGCACAGCTTAAGAAGATCCCAAATGTTGATATCGACGACATTTATACTGGAAATGGTGTCAGTGAGCTAATCAATCTGTCAATGTCTGCTTTATTAGATGATGGGGATGAGATCTTGATCCCTTCTCCGGATTATCCTTTATGGACGGCTTGTGCAACGCTTGCTGGTGGGAAAGCAGTTCATTATATCTGTGATGAACAGTCTGAATGGTATCCTGATATGGAGGATATTAAGAAGAAGATCAATCATAGAACGAAAGCGATCGTTTTGATCAATCCGAATAACCCAACTGGGGCTTTGTATCCTAGAGAGGTCTTACAGCAGATCGTTGATATTGCGAGAGAACATCAGCTTATTATCTTCTCTGATGAGATTTATGATCGTCTTGTGATGGATGGAGAGGAGCATGTATCCATTGCTTCTCTTGCTCCTGATCTATTTTGTGTGACATTTTCCGGATTGTCTAAATCTCATATGATTGCTGGTTTCCGTATTGGCTGGATGATCTTAAGTGGTAATAAGGCGGTTGCAAAGGATTATATCGAGGGACTTAATATGCTTTCTAATATGAGACTTTGTTCAAATGTGCCTGCGCAGGCGGTTGTCCAGACGGCGCTTGGTGGTCATCAGAGTGTTAATGATTATATTGTTCCTGGTGGACGTATTTATGAGCAGAGGGAATATGTTTATAAGGCACTTTGTGATATTCCTGGTATTTCTGCTGTGAAACCGAAGGCTGCGTTTTATATCTTTCCTAAGATTGATACGAAGAAGTTTAATATCACGAATGATGAGCAGTTTGCTTTGGATCTTTTACGTGAGAAGAAGCTTTTGATCGTGCATGGTAGTGGATTTAACTGGAAGGATCCGGATCATTTCAGAGTGGTTTATCTGCCTCGTATTGAAGTTTTGGAAGATGCTATGGGAAAACTCGGGGAATTTTTGGAGTATTATAGACAGTAAAGTTTGTTTGCCATAGTCTTTCATATATATCACATATTCAAAAAATAGTTATTGCCGCAAAACACACATTTTATTCAGCATTTTTGACAGGTCGCTGATTCGCTGGCATTCCTGCATAACTCTCTTGGTGCGACCAAAAATGGCCGCACCATCGTTCAGACAATGCCCATGCCAGCTGCGAACCCGTCAAAAATACTGATAAAATGCTAATCGTTTTGCGGCAATAACTATTTTTAAGATATGTGATATATAGCGAAAGGTATTGGAAAGGAAACTGTTGGTTATAAAATACAAGAAACGCTCAAGTTATACATTTATCTAAAATACTACTATTTCCTCATATCCTCTATCAAAAGCCCTATATTACTCCCAATAGAATGTTTTAATCCTTCTATATCTTCGCAGAATTCTTTTTCATTTTTGATTGCTGTATCAATATTCCCTACAAATTCTTCCGCTTTGTAATTGCTTTTCTTATAGCTAGGATAAATTTTATGTAATTCATATTCTGCATATCTTTTTTTAGATGTTACCTTTGGATTTTCTGATAGTTTTTCTTGATCTAAGTCGAAAACTTTTTCTGAATGCATCAGTAGCCAAAATTCAAAACATGGATTGGTTACACAGAAACGAAATCCTTGTTCTTCACATTTTTGTTTTACATATTCATACTGTGATTCTATAAAACTTTCTTTATCTCTGTCTACAATTAAGCAAATTTCATCATAATTTTCTTCATATGTTAAGTCTTCAAACTTGATGATTTCTGGAATATATTGAATAATGTTGTCAATCTTATATTTTTGTCCTAATTCTGTCAAAACTTTATTACAAACAAATTCAGGATCATCAATAATATCTTCTAATGTTTTTTCAAATTCTTCTTCACATATTTGTTTCATTGTTTTCCAGATAGCCCTTTTCAACACTTTACTATTAATTATAATCTGTTTTTCATGAAAATAGTCAATAATTTTATCAAACAGGGTTTTGAAAGATATAGTTCCTGTATCTCTTTCCTTTAAATCTTGAATAACTCTATCCAATATTTTTCGAGGATTACTCCATCCTTCTTCACTAAAACATCTAATAATAGGCACTAGTTCTATTAATGAATTAAGCTCTATTTCTTTTCGCATATCTTCTATTGCATCAAAATATAATACTTCAGTATCTGAGCCTTCATATAGTAAAAAATACTTTTTTATAGCTTGCTTTGATTCTGATGCAACTGAACGTCTACCAAAACCAGAACCTTTTCTTTCTCTCATCCATTACTCATCCCCTTTCACAGGAAATACAGTACTGAATTTTGGAACTCCCCCATACCGTCCATCTAAATAGGCCTTATCTATCTTCTGGTCAAATCTTGTATTATATTCTTCCAAAGAATAAATATCACTTTCTCCTGTAATTCTTTTATTAACAAACCACACTTCGTCTCTTCGAAGAATATCAAAATCTAACAATCTTGATTCATGTGTTGTCACAATTAACTGAATATTCCTTTCTGCTGCCAATTGTAAATATGTTTCTACAAATTTACAAGTTAAACTTGGATGTAAACATCTATCCAGTTCATCAATCACATATGTTTTATTTGCTCCCGAAAGTAATACTTCTATTAAATCTAATATTCTAACCGTACCATCTGATTCTTCTGATAAATTAAACAAAATATTCTCTTCCCCATGCAAGAATTTAATTGTCTTTCCTTCAACTTTTCCGTTACTAGCAATATTTAAAATAAAAAAGTCTTTATTGGATCTCATCACAATTCCAATTTCTTTTAATTTCATACGATTTACTGTTACTTTTTTATTCTCTACATCCTTTAATATTTCTTCTTTAATTCTATTTGGAATCATTCTAAATATTTCTTCTGGATCTACATCTACCATCTGAAATCCTGTGATACCTGTTCCAAATGCTTTAATAATTTTACAAACTTCATCTATTTTTTCCGTTTTTGCCATATATGAATAGTCCGAAATTGGTCGATCTGGATAATTAATATCTAATTTTCGTTCTATCCACATATATACATTTCGAAATACTTTAAGATTATTATATTTTTCATATAGAGTTTTCTTATTTTTATTCATTATTGATAATAATAATACTTCTGAATCCTCTTGAATATCTTCGGCATAATTTTTTAATTTTTCATATGACTTTTTATCTCGTTTTAATTCACTGCTAAACTCGGTTTCACCATTTTCAATATCTCTAGTAAAAATATTTTTTTCACTGCCATCACTTTTAAGTTCAACAAGCCATTCTGAAACAAACTTGCTTTGACTTAAAATCACTTCAAATCCATATGCATAATATTTATCATCTAGCATAATTTCTAATTCAAAATAGCTTTTCTTTTCCTTATTTGCTCTGTCAGTTTTACAATACATATCAGTGTGCCCTTTAGGAAGTCCATCTACAATTGTTTTTTTCATAAAATTCAATGCTTTTACTAAATTGGATTTTCCAGATGCATTCGCTCCATAAACAGCTGCAAATTTTAACAATTTAATTTTATCATTATCGTATATGTGCTCTCTCTTACTTCTAACTTTTCCAGCTATCATAGAAAATTCTTCTGATTGCCCTGATTCATTTTCAAAAAACGAAAGAAAATTCTTTACATTAAATCTAATTAACATTTTAGCACCTCCTATATTCATAGTTTACGTGATTTCCTCACTTACGTCAATATTTGACAATGTTTATTCGCATATTTTACATGTATTCTATGTGTTTTTTTCACATTTATTCATATTATTTTTTACATCTGATACAAATAAACAAACACCGGCATTGTAATGATCGACAATAGTGTCGTCATAACATTAATCGCACTTGCATATTTCGAATCATTCCCATACACCTGACACATCTGTGTAACAGTCGATGCGCATGGTGTGATCGCTGCGAGGTATGTGATGAGAATTATCTTATCTCCTTGTGGATGCCATCCTCTCATTCCTAAGAGATTAATGACTGCTAATGCAATCAATGGTTGAATGATTAGTCTTAGTACTGTTACCAGATAGACTCTCTTGTTTGTAAAGATATCTTTTAGGTTTACTTCTGCGATCAGCATTCCTGTGACGATCATGCTTAGTGGGCCGATCATGCCTCCTACAGATGAGAGCGTATTGTTGATGATCTCTGGGAATCTTATTTTTGTGAAGAATAGGATGACTCCTAGGAATACGGAGATCATATTGATGTTTAACAGGATCTTCTTTAGGTTGATCCCTTTTTCCCTGCTGATCATGTTTTTGCCCTGGCTCCAGATGAAGAATAGCTGGATACTCATGAATACACAGCCGTATACGACCCATTTTCCTCCTAATATATAGGTAACTAATGGTACGATCAGGTTTCCGGAGTTTGAGTAGTAGGCGGATGTGAATTCTACAGAGTCTAGGTGGAACATTTTTTGCATGATGTAGGTTACGAAGAGTAGTAAAAACTGCAGGATAATGGATGCTATGCAGGCTGTGATCAGTCCTTTGGTTACGTTTGGGCTGTAGTCTACCTGAAATGCGTTGATGATGACTGCTGGGATGATCAGGTATAGGATGATCTTTGAGAGGACTTTGCTGTCTTCTCCTTTTAGTAACTTGAGACTGTTTCAAGTTTTGTGTAAACACAAAAAACTGATATAA
>UMFZ01024428.1_pt1 | contig 15829 bp, 13 predicted proteins | sample 1965141 | NCBI WGS metagenome assembly UMFZ01 (sample SAMEA4836059, study PRJEB28245) | human gut metagenome | biome: gut microbiome; material: fecal sample | place: Denmark | collected 2008
ATCGGCAAACAGATTTGACGCAAAAAACTCCTGAATCGTGATACCCAGGCCATCGCATAGCTTTTTGATGGTTGAAATCGTTGCACTGTTGTTGCGCCCGCTGACAATATTATTGACGGTCGATTGTGTAACGCCGCTTATGCTGCACAACTTATTGATGGAAATATCCGCTCCCGACATAACTCTATAATTCTCTCTTTAACAGCTTCTCCGATATTCATAGTACTCTCTCCTTTTACAGAGAAAGCATATCCGAATGCACTTGAAAAGATTAACCCTTTTGAGTTATAATTATCTCAAAAGAGTTAATCCCAAAATTGATGTTTCGGCATAGCAGATAGCATTGTAAATTGATTGGAGAGCTTCAGGTTCAATTGACTTTGTTCCAGATATAGAATATAATGTACAAGCGAATTGCTATGGTGCTAAAGCAATACTATCGGTATCGCCTGCAGTCGCAATAAATCTTTTCGGGCGTTGCAGCCGGGCACTGCAATGCCTTTCTTCAGACCTGGAGGATGAATATGAACGGATTTATTACCGTGAAAGAAGCTGCTGAAAAATGGAATATTGGTGTCCGCAGAGTGAACACATTATGCCTCGAGGGACGCATTCCCGGTGTGTCAAAATTGGGGAATGTCTGGGCAATTCCGGAGGATGCGGAAAAGCCGACGGACGAGAGGATAAAAAGTGGAAAATATATAAAGAAAGGAAACGAGGATTAGTCATGAAATGTTTGAATTGTGGCTGTACGAGTGAAAACTATCTCTGCGCTGCCTGCACAAATGAAGCGGTATTGGACAAGATTTTCAAAGAGATACGCTTTTACAAACCTGACACCTGTGAAAATCCGTATCTGTTGGAGTTTGCATCCGGCCTTACAGAGAAATATGCGGAACGGGAAATCATCCCGGATATTCTCAAGCTGTTCCGTCCGGAGATCTCGGAATTCTATGCTTGCCAGTATTACAGGATGCGCAGGGATGACAGGTTTGAAAATGCCGCCGTTACATATCTGAATGAACACGATCTGACGGAGATCCGCACGCAGAATGTCCTGTATGACCTGATCGACAGCTACATTCCCAATGACTTCATTAAGCCGAAGCAATGGTGCGAGCTTGTTGCCGAAACAGACGACCTATGCTGTGAGCTTTATGCCGTCGCCGCCAAATATTTTGCCATGATCGGTGAATATGACCTGGCCGACAGCGTTACGGACAAAGCTGTGGAGCTCTGCGAGGATGTGGCCCGCAGAAAATTAATATTCTATTCGCCGGAAAATATGAAGATACGACTGGCAAAGCAGAAGGAAGATACGAAACGATACCGCACGAAAAAGCCCTACTGGCCGGCAACAGAGGAACGCAGACGTGCGGTTGCCATGTTTTATGACGAAAAAGGGATTTCGTACCCCCGCATAGCAGGGAGACCTGAAAAAGTAAAAGAGAGCGAATTTATGCCCGTCCATGAGTGCTTTGAGGATGCGCTGACCGATTACTGCGCCTTTTGGTGTGCCGAAGCATTCAGTCTGTCAGCGGCAAAGGGAATTTATCAGATCGCAGCGGTAAGAGTTCGCAGCGGTGCAGTTGCGGATGAATTTCAGGAGTTGATCCGTCCATGGGATGGTATCGCCGGTCGAAAGGATGCGGCCAAAAAGGCGGGGGTTGACCTTTCTGCCGTGGAAAGTGCCGAGGATGTGGATCTGGTCATGCCGAAGTTCTTTGCGTTTGTGGGCGATGATGTACTGGTCTCTACGGGGGCGCTCGGGAATCAGGCAAAACTCATTTCCCGTGCCGCCAGATATGCCGGGATGAGCGAAATCAAAAATGAGCTTTATGATCTTCTCGATCTGGCAGCGGATACATCGGCGGAGTTTGACCTTGCCAACAATACCAGAGAGTACTTGCTTTCCCACTTTTCCATTGCAGAGGGAAAGACCGCATTGGAGAAGGCAAGGATCAACAAGCAGCTTTACGATGCGCTGAAAAGCTATGGTGAATGATATGGCAGACAAAGTGAACCTAACACCGGAGCAACAGGAAGCAATTTCTGAAATTGACCACAATTTGCAGATGATCGCCTGCGCCGGATCTGGCAAAACGGAAGTTATTACACAGAGGATTGCCAATATTCTGAAAAGCAGATCGGACATAAAGCCGCATCATATCGCAGCCTTCACATTCACGGAAAAAGCGGCGTCCTCCATGAAGGAGCGCATTGCAAAGGCTCTGGGGGAGGAAGCTTCGCCGGAGATTGACCAGATGTATGTGGGGACGATTCACGGTTTTTGCTATCATCTGCTAAATAAATATACCGAGCAGTTCAGAGAATATAAGATCCTGGACACCGTGAAGAGCCATCTATTTGTCGCACGGTACTGCGGTGAATGTGGTATGAGCGACCTGAAGCTTGAACCGTATCCACGGAACATTCAGCTGTTTCTGCAGTGTATCGATAAAATGATTGATGACTTTGATAACTCTGATGCATGGACTGATGAACAGCGCACCGTGTTGAATAAGTATATCAAATGCCTTTACGACCACAAATATATCGATTTTGCGCTGATGATATTTGAGACTCTGCGTCAGATAAAAAGTGATCCGGATATCCGGGAATACCTGTCCGAAATCAAATATCTGGTGGTGGACGAGTATCAGGACGTGAACGACCTTCAGGAAAAGCTCATATCCTGCATTGCCGAGATGGGGGCCAACATCTGTGTTGTGGGCGACGATGACCAGACGATATACCAATTCCGAGGCAGCAATGCGGACAATATGATCTCTTTTTCAGAGAGATATGCGGATGTACATCAGATTCGTCTGGAGAAGAATTTCCGCTGTGCTCCCGGTATCGTGGATATTGCGGATTGCGTGATCGGCCGGAACAGGCGGCGCATCCCAAAGAAAATGATCTCGGGTGCCGCAAATCTGCCAGTACAGATAGAAGCGAAAAGATATGATGATAAAAGCAGCCAATTCGACTCCATAGCGAAGAAAATCACCGAGCTACATAACGCCGGGATCCCGTACAGGGAGATGGCGGTTCTCGTCCGTAAGGGGAAAGCGATCGTTCCGATATCCTCGGCATTGGAGCGGGCCGGTATTCCGTTTGAAACGGACAGCGCCGAGCACTTCTTTTCCGGCAGCTATTTCAATCGCTTCGTTGTTACCTTGCAGATCTTGTCCGACATCGACAAAGCGAAGCTGTATGCGTGCTGGCAGGATATCATAGAAAGCACAGCCTTCAACTCCGGCTTCAAATTTCTGCGAAGCTGCGCAAGAGGGGGAAACCTTCCTTTAAGCGAGATTCTTTGCGGCTTCTGTGAAAAAACAGCGTTCTTAGATGATGCCGCCGGGGACATTGACATACGCCGTATGGATTTGGAGGGCATTACAAAAATACTGGATGACTACGACGAAATATCCGGCGACTGGCAGCTATCGGCAAGAATCACCGGTATCCTCAAATTTTTAGGCACGCAGGCTGCAGAGGAATATAAATACCACAGCTTCAAGCCGAAGGATCCGAATGTCGATGCTGTCCAGATCATGACGGTTCACAAGTCAAAGGGTCTGGAATTTCACACGGTATTTCTGCCGGAGCTTATGAAAAGAGAGTTTCCTGTTTCCAATATGGGCGGCAGAAAATATTATCATGTGCTGGGCGGCGTTTTTGAGGAACATAAGGACAGGTACCAAAGCGATCTGGAGGACGAGCGCAAGCTGTTCTATGTGGCCGTTACCAGAGCGAAGCAAAACCTGTTCATGACCTATGAGCTGTCAACGCAGCCTGTATCCTGCTTTGTGGAGGAGGCCGCCGCCTCGCATTACTTGAAAATCAACAGAGATGATTTGTTTTACAGCCCCAAGACGGAGACATATGATCCTGCATCGCAGTACAGGTATTCTTCTGGGGAAAAAGCTCATGAGCAAAATCTGGAATGGGAGGAGGAGCGCCGGCAAAGGCAGGAACACTGGGCGACCGTCCAATACGCCCGCCGTCAGCTGTATGATTATTACGGCACGGCCTGCCATTTCAATCCTGCCGCCCGTGGGGACCTGATACGCATAAAAAACATGAGTCCCGACGAAATTCTCTCCGAGGCAAGCAGAAACGGCTTGATCTAAAAGCGGAGGAGCTCTATGGACATACAGACAGAGAAAGACGAAAAATTAAATCGTATTGCCAGAGAGGTTCTGCTTCTCTCTCGCAATACGCTGCTGGTAAATCTCCGGTTTCTGGATGCCGCCCTGAGTCAGTTCGAGCTATATCCGATTGGTACATCGACGCTTCTGACGGACGGCAAACACATTTTCTACCATCCTCGCTATGTGCTGAAGCTCTATCGCTCCGCACGGGAGCTCCCGGTGCGGGATTATCTGCACATCGTGATGCACTGCGTGTTCCGCCATATGTATATGAACCCGACGCTGAACCGCCCCTATTGGGATTTGGCGTGCGATATTGCCGTGGAAAATGCGATCACAGAGCTGGGCCTCAGGGCGGTCGCTGTCGGCAGAGAGCGTCAGCAGAAAAAATACATTGCGGTCATCAAAAAAGAACTCAAATATGTCACTGCGGAGAAGATATATTCTTACCTGCGTCAAACCGAGCCGAACCCAAAAAAAATCGCAGAAATCCGGGGATACTTCTACGCTGACAATCACGAGATCTGGTACATGACGGCGGAAGAAATTGAGGAGGCCTTCGGCATTTCAAATTTCGGGAACGGAGGAGGTTCGCCCGACGGCGGTGATTCCGTCGGGGTAAACGCCAGGATGTCTGCGGTGTGGCAGGGGATATCGGAGCGGATGCAGGTGGATCTTGAGACCTTTGGCAAACGGCGGGGGATCGATCCCGGCGCTATGACGCAAAACCTTGCCGCAGTAAATCGGGAAACATACGACTACACCGCATTTCTCAAAAAGTTTGCCGTCATGGGCGAGACCATGCGGATTAACGACGACGAATTTGATTACATCTTCTATACCTACGGCCTGCAGCTCTATGGGAAAATGCCGCTGATCGAGCCGCTGGAATATAAGGAAGTCAAAGCCATCAAGGAGTTTGTCATTGCCATCGATACCTCCGGCTCCACCTCCGGAGAGCTGGTCCAGAGGTTTGTGCAGAAGACCTACAACATCCTGCGCTCCACGGAAAGCTTTTTCACGAAAATCAACCTGCACATCATTCAGTGTGATGCAGATATTCAGGAGGACAGGAAGATCACCTGTCAAAAGGAGTTTGACGAGTATCTTCAAACCATGCAGATTCGTGGTCTGGGCGGCACGGACTTCCGCCCGGTGTTTGAATATGTGGAGAACCTGCGGAGAAACAAGGAATTTCAGAATCTCAAGGGACTGATCTACTTCACTGACGGCTGCGGCGTATTCCCTTCCCAAAAGCCGGATTATGACACAGCCTTCGTATTCGTAGATGACGAGTACAACAATCCCAACGTGCCGCCTTGGGCGATCAAGCTGGTATTACAAAAAGACGAAATATAGGAGGAAAGAAAAATGGCAAAACTGAGCGAACAGAAAAAGGTAGAACTGCTTGAAAACGAGGTTCTTACCGGAACGGTTGAAAACACAGCAAAGATAATAGCAGAATATGGCCCTTTTGAGTTTACGGCTCGGGCACTGGGATACGCCGCTCGATTCCGGGGACCGGAAATGGTGAAGTGCCTGATAGATGGCGGCGCTGTTTTCACCTATGAAGCTTCTGCGGCGTTCGTAAAAAAATATGCGATCAAGGTGGTCGTCAGCAACAATTACAGCTACAGCCGGGACTATTCTCTGTACTTGCTGAAGGATCAGAAGATCGACCCAGAGCCCGATGGGATGCAGTTCCTGAGCGATGAAGATCGTGTACAGGTACTCCGCTTGCTCCATGCCAATGCGGAGCAAATCGGCTTTCATGAGGGTGAAGTGCTGTTTTTCTCCATTCTCTATGGTGACAGCGCAATTCGGCAGGCCTGTGCGGAGCTGGGAATTGCGGCCTTGACAGAGAAACGGGCTGCGAATATTCGCTGTGATGTAAATTACGCCCATATGGACGGTCTGGATCGCTGCCTGCGGGATGATTTTACATGGACTCTCCGCCGGGCAAAACCGGATGATTTCAAGAGGATCTTGACGGATATTCTCCCTTTGTTGGGTGAAAAGCAAATGCAGCTGATGCCTGCGGATCTGTACGAAGACATTACGGATAAAAAACAGTTTTTTACAGGCTATTGTGCCGAAGGAGTGTTTGAGTTGGTACGCAAGCACACCAATCTGACGGACAAGGTTAAGAAATGGGATATGCTATATGCACTGGCAGATCAGAACAACGCATCCGGTATGCAGTATGCGCTGGAGCAGGAATGGATCAGCAAGCCCAAGGATCTGGAGACCCTGCTGAAGTATGTGCAAAATAAGGGGTGTGTCAATGCGGCATTGATCGGCAGCATTATGGACAAGCTGGAAAAAACTTCATCCGGGAAAAGAAAATCGGCCCCCTTGACGCTAAACACAAACCCCACGTCTGTTGCGGAAATGAAGAAGATATGGGGATTCAAAAAGCAGGAAGACGGAACGCTGATGATAACAAGCTACAAGGGGGAAGAACAGAATATCGTTATCCCGGCGCTGATCGGAAAAACGGAGGTAACTGCAATCGATGCAGATACATTCAACCCCAATGCTCCCCGTATAACCGAAATACAGAAAGAAATTCGTTTGAATATTATCTCAATTGAATTCCCTGGAAGCATCAAAGTAATTCCGCAGAATATGTTCATATACTCCGCCCAGGCTCACGGTAAGCTAAATAGAATCATTCTGAACGAAGGCATTGAAAAAATATGCAGTGGCGCATTTAGAAATTGCATCGGCATTGAAGAAATCGTTATTCCCAACAGTGTAAAAGAGATTGGAAATTATGCATTTCTCGGCTGTCGAAAATTAAAAAAGATTCAGCTGCCGAATGGTATTGAATCTTTGACAACGGGTGTTTTCGAAGGTACGGGGCTGGTGAATTTCGCTGTTCCGGATACAGTGATTAATTTCGGCAGCAGTATATTCAAAGATTGCGCGGATATGGTTTCCGTGACGCTGTCCGATTCAATGGATAAAATTCCGGATTATATGTTTTCCGGATGTGTTTCACTTTCGACCTTTGACTTATCGGATAATATTTCGGCTATAGGCAACGGAGCCTTTTCAAGATGTTCTTTTGAAGAATTTGTTGTGCCGGAAAGTGTTAAAACCATAGGGCTTAGGGCATTTGATAACTGCAAGAAATTGAAAAGCATCAGGTTGCCGAAGGAAACAGCTATGGCTGATGAGGCGTTTCTCGGTTGCTGCGGATTGGCAAATGAACGGGGACAGATTGTTGTTAATGGAAAGCTGTTTGGCATTCTCGATTCAAGCGGAGGCAATGGCCTTACTGTGGAAGATGCACTGAAGCCTCTGGTTATCGGGAGTGAAATCACAGATATAGCCGTAAGCCGAGATTCCCTTCCGGAAATCACCTGCAGAGAATGCTCCGAAACGGGGACGGAAATCGATGTATCTGCGCTTGCTGTTGGTGATGAGGTGTTTTTCGGCAGATTTCCCGAGTCAGAAGATTTTATCATGAAGCCGCTCAAATGGCGCGTACTCGATATTGTCGACGGCAAAGCACTTTTAATCACGGTGCGAGAAATCATCAGCCAGCGAGAAAAATTGAAGCAAACAGACACATGGGATGTTTGCCCGGTGAGAAAATTGCTGAACGATGGCTTTTATAAAACGGCATTTGCCGAGCTTGAACAGAATCAAATTGTTCTGTCAATGATTAGCACTCCTAAAAACAAGGAGCAGCGGGTTGACGGAGGTCCGGATACGGAGGACAGAATTTTCCTCCTCAGTAAGGAAGAAGTTGAAAAGTACATGGCGGCGGAAGAAAGCAGAAAATCCGAAGCAACGGAATATGCGCATAAGCAGCATTCCGCAAGGCGCGATACCGGATTTTGGCAGTTGCGTACACCGGGAAAAGACGGCTGGGGGTCGGTAGCGATTTCGGATTACTCCGGCAATTTCAGTGCATCAACCGGCAACCATGTCGGATACAGCTATTTGAGACCGGCTATGTGGATACGGTGATATGCATCAATGATTAAGCATTCAAAAAATGCGATTTCAGCATCCATGCCCCTGCCGGCAGCTATGCCCAGCAGTATGCCAAAGAAAACGGCATCTCGTTTGTGGCAGAATAAGAGAGCCCATACGCACGCAGCTCTCGAAGAAAATTTGCCACAACATGACAGAAACATCAGAAGGAGATAACAGATGGCATTTGAAATAAAGAAAAATGTTTTGAAGCAATACATTCCCGAGCCGGGGCAAACAGAAGTTGTCATTCCGGAAGGAGTGGATACGATCGGCACCAAAGCGTTTGAAGACTGCGGCGAGCTGAACAGCGTGATATTGCCGGAAGGGGTGACCGCCCTCAAGCAGTATGCGTTTGATTCCTGTGAGCCCAAAATCAAACATCTGGCCGTTCCCGCAACGCTGCAGGAAAGCGGAAAGAACTCCTTTCCGGCTGAGCTGAGAACTGTAGATTTGCCGAATGGTACGGTACGGTTTGCCCGTGGCCACGATTCTTTTGAAGTTACCGAGGTGATCATATATTTGCTGGGTATCACGGAGAAATCCTTCTCCGAGCTTCGGGCAGGCTCCAGACTGGAGCTGGCCATGATCTCCCTTGAGGCGCCGGCATTGATCAAAGAGGATGCACGCACAGAGATCTCACAATACGCCCAAGTACAAAAGAAGAAAATTCTTGAGATCATTCTGTCGTATGGCCTTACTTCTGCGCTGGGCGGCGCAATGGATGCCGGATTCATCACAACGAAAAATGTGGATGCCTGTCTTGCGCAAGCTGCCGGAAATGCAGAAATGACGGCCATGCTGCTGGACTTTAAAAACAAACTTATATTCTCCGCTAAAGCTGGGCAAAAGAATGCATATGAGCCGGAGTCTGCTTTTCGGCCGCTGTCGGTTACAGAAGCGAAAAAGAACTGGAGCTTTGAAAAGAACGAGGACGGAACAGGGTACATTCTGACATCCTATAAGGGAGCGGAATTCTCTGTTGAAATTCCCGCAACAATTGGTAAGCTGCCCGTTACCGAAATACAAGGTATCTGCAACTGCTCCTTCAGCAGCAAATTTCCTCATGCGCGGCAGAGCTTAATGAAGAGCAGCATCGTTTCGGTTTCCATCCCGAACAGTGTTCAAATTATCGGAGAGTATTCCTTTGATGGATTGGCTGAACTGAAAACGGTTTGTATTTCGAGCGGCGTGACACATATTTGCAAAAATGCGTTTGCGGAGTGTGCGCAGTTGGAAGAGATTCTGCTTCCAACTGGATTGGAAAGCGTTGATTATCGGGCGTTTGGCAACTGCACAGCATTAAAGCAAGTTATTATGCCTGATACAGTGACATACATCAATGATTTCACATTTGAAAAATGCGATTTGCTCAGCATCCATGCCCCAGCAGGCAGCTATGCCGAGCAGTATGCAAAAGAACATAATATCTGCTTTGTTGCAGAATAAGGAGGGCGTACTGTGGACGAGTCTATGGTGGATAATCGTCTGAAATACGAAAATTACAAGGAACAATTTCGACGGCTGAATAAAGCCCTTGTCAATGGCTTCAATTTGGAGGCAATGTTCATTGAGTATGCAATTATGGAAGATCGGACAGAATCGATTCTGCGACATGGTGGATATTGGGACTCTTACCTGAAAAGGCGTGGTAACGGGAGAGGTGCAACGCTCAATTCCAAAATCTCATATATCCAGCGCAAAATCGAAAGTGGAGATAAGCTGCTGGCAAAGTATTTTCCTGATAATCTGCTCAATGGAATACTGATCTGGAAAGAGGAACGGAATCGGCTGATTCATGCACTTCTGATGCAGCAGCTTGCTCACAATGAGGTGACTGGCATTGCCGAACAGGGCAACGAACTGGTGAAGATACTGCGTTCCCGCTCAGCGAGTTATAACCGTGCGGTGGAGAAAACCAAGGTGACACAATGAACATCAAGCAGGCCAAAGAACAGATTCAAAATGCCATCACGGCGTATTTTACCAAGGACGATTTCGGCAATTATATACTGCCTGTGGAGCGCCAGAGGCCCATCTTTCTGATGGGTCCTCCGGGCATCGGAAAGACCGCCATTATGGAGCAGATCGCATCGGAGCTGGGCGTGGGGCTTGTCAGTTACTCCATGACGCACCACACCCGCCAGAGCGCACTGGGGCTTCCTTTCATCGAAAAAAAGGTCTACGGTGGAGTGGAGTACAGCGTGTCCGAATACACCATGAGCGAAATTGTTGCCTCGGTCTACGATATGATGGAGCAGACAGGGGTTTCGGAGGGCATTTTGTTCTTGGACGAGATCAACTGTGTTTCCGAGACGCTCGCTCCCACCATGCTGCAGTTCCTGCAGTATAAAATTTTCGGGCGGCATCGTGTTCCGGAGGGATGGATCGTAGTCACCGCCGGAAACCCTCCGGAGTACAACAGCTCCGTCCGTGAGTTCGACATCGTTACATGGGATCGCCTCAAGCGCATTGATGTTGAGCCCGACTATGATGTTTGGAAGGAGTATGCCTATAAAAAGGGTGTACATCCCGCCGTATTGACCTATCTTGATGTCAGAAAGGATGATTTCTACAAGGTTGAAGCCACCGTAGACGGCAAGCGATTTGTCACCGCACGTGGATGGAGCGACCTATCCGACATGATACGCCTGTATGAGCAGCACGGCATGGCTGTCAACGAGATGCTCGTTGCGCAGTATTTGCAGAACCCGAAGATTGCCAAGAGCTTTGCTATCTATTATGGCCTGTTCAGGAAATATCAGTCCGATTATCAGGTAGATCAGATTCTTACCGGAAGAGCATCGGAGGAGATCAAGTCCCGTGCGAAAAATGCCAAGTTTGATGAGCGGCTTGCTCTGCTCGGCCTGTTGCTGGATGCCCTTACGCAGGAGCTCAGGCAGGTAACACTTACGGAGCAGGTCCAGACTGACCTACTGGGGATCCTTAGAAATGTCCGCATGGAGCTTACAAAACCTGGTGTCGATGCTGTGGTCGCCCTGCAAAAGCAGATTGATGCTCTTGAGAAGAAAATCGAGATTGGCAAGCACGCATTCACCCTGTCTGCCGATGGAGAATACGTCTGCCGCAGTGCCATGGCGGCACTGGAGGATATGACGGTCAAGCTGAAAGAAAAAGCACCGCCTGACAACACATCTGCTTTCAAGCTACTTAAAAAGGCATTTGATGACCGCACCAAGGCACTCAAAAAGCTGGCGGATTGTGCGGGGAAACAGCTTTCCGATGCCTTTGCTTTCTGCGAGGAGGTGTTTGGCGAAGGACAGGAGCTGCTGATCCTCGTCACGGAACTGACCATCAGCTACTATGGAGCGCGTTTTATCAGTCGTTACGGCTGCAAGGAATATTTCGCCCACAACAAGGAGCTGCTGTTCTACGAGCGGCAAAAGGGAATTATTGCAGAGATTGAAAGTCTTGAGCTGAACGGAGAAAATGAAATATAGAAACGCTGTCCGCCGGTAAGCATCATATAAATAATCACTGAGAAAAAACTTTCTTGCACTCATTTGAATAATTTGTTTATCTCAACAAGGGAGATGCCTTCCGACATCTCCCTTGTTGGTCAATAGAGCACTATATTTGCAATTCTTGCAGAAAGCCCCCTTGACAAATTTCATCTCAGAAAAAAATCCTGGAAAAGTATGCCCGTGAGCATGGATACAGCAATTTCAAATTCTATGTTGATGATGGCATCTCAGGTACGACCTTCAACCGCCCAGGCTTTCAGCAGATGATTGCAGACATTGAGGCTGGCCTTGTCAAGAGGGTCATCATCAAGGATTGTTGTGCGATAATGGGACTAAATCAGAAAGACCTTGAAAATCAAGGGATTCTGGCTTAGTCCCTTCTTTTTTGACCTGAAAGAGGAACAATCGCTCAACAATCGGCGCACAGGATCAAAACCGGCTGGCGGTGGCTATGGAGGTACACTGCATAAGCCCTTCCCGTTGCGCTGCCCACAACGAAAGGAGTCCATCATGAAACAGGGAACTTTGGTTTATGATCACGCAACGGATCGGTACGACATTCGCTTTGACCTTGACTGCTACTACGGCGGTCTGCACTGCGGGGAATGCTTCGATGTCATGATCGGGGGCAAGTGGAAACCCACTCGGATCGAGATGGCTGCGGACTGGTATCTCGTCGGCATCCGCACGGACGATTTGCAGGGATTGAGGGTGAGGATGTGAAGACTTTTCTCAAGGAAGTGCTGCTTCCTCTGCTGATTGCCCTTTGTCTTGCCGCATTCTTCAAGCCGGTCTATATGGCGGACGGCGTATGTGACTACTTCCTGATGTGGCTCTGTGTCGGCTTCCCATTCGGCATCCGCAGGATGTGTCTCTGGCTCGTCCCCTTCGGTTACGGCATATCCGGCACAGTAGGAATCTTCGCACTCAACATCATCATCGGCGGTCTTATCGGAGGACTCGCCCTGATTGTCGGGCTGCTGCTCGGCATCATCCATACCATCCGAGACATCATCTGAATATCTGAAAAGCTAAGAGGGTTTGTTTCATTCTCCAATTCGGAGCATGAAGCAAACCCTCTTTTTTTGTTGCCCGAAAGCTGGAACAATCTGCCCCTTGCAGATGACGGCGGTGCGGCGAGGAAAGGAGAGAAAACAAAATGAGCTACATGACAGCCGGTAAGCTGCAAGCCTTTGAAGCCCTCATGAAGGAGGTACCCGGCCACAACCACTATGACAGCGGATGCGACGGGATCTGCCCGGAATGCCGGTCGTGCTGCTTCCATCGTCCCTACTGGAAATATCAAACCTGTGTCTTCGAGGAATGTCCCTATTCCCCGGTGAAGCTGTCAACGCTGCGCTGTCAGCCGGTGATGGCAAGGGAGGGATAACCGCATGGCAGTCTATCGCGTCAACAAAAACCGTGGCTACACGGTCATGGCAAATTACCATCTCAGGGATAAAACCCTGTCCCTCAAGGCCGTGGGGCTACTCTCCAAAATGCTGTCCTTCAACGATGGCTGGCAGTTCTCAACGAAAGGTCTTTCGGCGATCTGCAAGGAAGGCCCCGATGCTGTTCTGGCAGCTCTCAGGGAGCTTGAGGACGCAGGGTATCTCGTCCGTCATCAGTCACGGGATGAAAAAGGCCGGATGAGCAGCATGGTTTTCGAGATATACGAGAAGCCGCAGATGGGTTTGCCGGACACGGAAAAACCGCATACGGAAAAGCCGGACACGGATAATCCGTTCACGGGAAAACCGTGTACGGAAAATCCCGCACAATTAAATACTAATCAAGTAATTACCAACGAAAGAAATAACTCTCTGAGAAACTATCAATCTATCAATCTTGATGGGATGGACAGGATGGATGAACGGGAGCAATACAGGGAATTGATCCGGGATAACCTTGAGATCGACATCCGCTCTCAGGATAGGCACTATGACCTTGACCGAGTAAATGAAATTGTCGAGATCATGCTGGATGCTGTTTGCTCCACAAGACCCACCATCCGTATCAACGGAGAAGATATGCCGCAGCCGGTGGTTAAGTCACGCTTCCTCAAGCTGGACAGCGGCCACATTGACTATGCGCTCCAAGCGATGAACGATTGCCCTTCCGACATTCGGAACATCCGGGCATATCTGCTCACGGCGTTATACAACGCTTCGCTGACCATAGACAACTACTATTCAGCCCGCGTGAACTACGATTTTCACGGGAAAGGCTGATGCGTAAGCATTCTTAATCAACTTCAAGGGGGTGAGATGAAAACATGATCCACATTTTACATGGTGTCCCGCCTTAGTGACGGGATTGCCCCGCAAATCTCAGAAAGGAGGTCCCCATGCAGGATGAAGTAAATACCAAAGTTGTTGCGATTGCCATTAAGGGCGGCAAGATCACTGCGGAAGTGTTGAAAAAGGCGCTCGCCAAATTCATCGAGGAAATTGAAAAGGCAGAGAAGCAAGCCTCTCAGCCCAAGACCTATCGGGGCAAGCAGTCCATCAAGCACCTTGTCGAGCAGAACGCCGCAATCAGCAACATCGAAGTGACCGACGGAAACATCAAGTCTTTCGAGCGTACAGCGAACAAGTACGGGATCGACTACGCGCTCAAGAAAGACACCTCTGAGCAGCCGCCGCGCTATCTCGTCTTCTTCAAAGGCCGGGATGTGGATGTGATGACTCAGGCGTTCAAGGAGTTTTCCGCCAAGACGGTCAAGCAGAAAGAAAAGCAATCCCTCAAGCAGAAGCTCTCCCGCAGCAGGGAGCAGTCTAAAGCCCAGCACAAGGAGAAGGTCAAGGTTAAGACGAAGGATCGGGGCGTTGAGCTATGAAAAAGAAACTCGACATCAAAAAGCTCGTCCTTCTCAATCTCCCGTATGTGTTCGCCTTCTACTTTGTGGATAAGCTGGCGGCAGTCTTCCGGCTGGCTCCCGGCACAGAGTTCATCGACAAGCTCACCGGCGGCTTTGCCAATTTCGGCGCAGCGTTCGCCAATCCGCTCCCCAGCTTTCATCCAGTAGACCTTCTCATTGGTGTGGCCGGAGGCGCGTTGCTCAAGCTGGCCGTCTACATCAAAGGCAAAAACCGCAAGAAATTCCGCCAAGGGGAGGAATACGGGTCAGCGCGTTGGGGACGACCGGAAGACATCCGGCCTTACATGGATGATGACTTTTCCAACAATGTCATTCTCACCCAGACCGAAGGGCTGACCATGAACAGCCGTCCGAAGCAGCCGAAGTACGCGAGGAATAAGAACATCCTTGTCATCGGTGGTTCCGGCTCGGGTAAGACCCGCTTCTTCGTGAAGCCCAACCTGATGCAGATGCACAGCTCCTATGTGGTCACTGATCCCAAGGGTACAGTGCTGGTCGAATGTGGAAAGATGCTTGAGAAAAACGGCTATATCATCAAGTCGCTGAATACGATAAATTTTCGTAAATCCATGCACTACAACCCGTTCGCTTACATCAGGTCAGAGAAGGACATCCTCAAACTGGTCAATACGATCATCGTCAACACGAAGGGAGATGGCGATAAGTCCGGGGAGGATTTCTGGGTCAAGGCAGAAAAGCTCTACTATACCGCACTCATCGGCTATATCTGGTACGAAGCGCCGGAACACGAGAAAAACTTCACTACCTTGCTCGAATTGATCAACGCTTCGGAGGCCAGAGAGGATGACGAGACTTTCAAAAATCCCGTTGACCTCATGTTCGATGAGCTGGAAGAGCGTGACCCTGACCACTTCGCGGTCAAGCAATACCGTAAATATAAGTTAGCCGCTGGCAAAACAGCCAAGTCGATCCTGATTAGCTGCGGCGCACGGCTTGCCCCGTTTGACATCGCGGAGCTGCGGGAGCTGATGAGTTACGACGAGATGGAGCTGGATTGCATCGGCGACCGCAAGACGGCGCTGTTTGTCATTATCTCTGATACCGACGATACCTTCAACTTTGTCGTTGCGATTATGTACTCCCAGCTTTTTAACTTGCTCTGCGATAAGGCGGATGATGTCTACAATGGGCGGCTTCCAGTTCATGTCCGCTGCCTGCTCGACGAGTTTGCGAACATCGGTCAAATCCCGAAATTCGACAAACTGATTGCTACGATCCGAAGCCGGGAAATCTCAGCATCCATCATCTTGCAGTCCCAGAGCCAGCTCAAGACCATCTACAAGGACGCGGCGGACACG
>UMFZ01005368.1_pt1 | contig 15619 bp, 10 predicted proteins | sample 1965141 | NCBI WGS metagenome assembly UMFZ01 (sample SAMEA4836059, study PRJEB28245) | human gut metagenome | biome: gut microbiome; material: fecal sample | place: Denmark | collected 2008
CATATAACTATTTTGATTGTTACATTTTTATTTTTATTTTGCTGCTGCAGCTTCTTTTGCCCATCCGTCAACGAATGCTGTTGTAACTTTTGCCCAGTTTGCATCTGTCGGATCTGCTGCGTAACTTGTCAGTGCAGAACCCACTCCGTTCTTCCACTCTTCTGATGGCATTGTTGAGAAGTTCCAAGATACAGGAGTCTTTCCGTCTTCTGTATATTTGTTTGCTTCGTTAACAAGTACGTTGTCTGATTTCAGGTTCTTCTTAAATGGAATTGTGAATCCCATGTCTTTGCACATTGCCTTTACACCATCATCAGATGTTACACACCAGTTCATGAAATCAAGTGTTGCCTGAATGTCGTCTTCAGATGCTTTGGAGTTTACACACCAGTAGTTCTCTGTACCTGTACAGATTCCCTGATCTTCTTCGCCTTCTACACCGATGTAGATTGGAAGGATTCCAAGATTGTCATCTCCAACGTCTTTGATGTTGTTATATTCCCATGTACCATTCTGGTAGAATACTGCATCACCTGTTACGAAATCTGCTGTTGCATCGTCAGCTGTCTTTGTAGAAAGTTCTGTTGGTTTGCAAGTAGCGTTGTTGATGTAGAGATCCCAGATCTGACGGTAGTTATCAAGGTATGTTCCTTTGATAGCATCTGTGTTATCGATTCCTTCATCTTTGTATTCATAGTAGATTGGAAGGTTTGCCAGATGAGTTTTGAATCTCCAGTCAGATGATCCGTCCATACCAGCGGATGTAAATGCTGAGAATCCAAGTTTGTCCTTATTCTTTGTGATGTCTTCTACAACTTTCTTGAAGCTGTCAAAGTTAGTGATATCATCAGCTGAGTATCCTGCTTTCTTTAACAGTTCTTTGTTGTAAATGATTCCGTAGCTTTCTATTACGTACGCGATTCCTGACATCTTGTCGCCGTCCATCAGTGCGAAATCATCACTTGTCAGCTGTTTTGCAACATCAGAATCTTTCAGATCGTAGCAGTAATCTTTCCAGCTTGCAAGTCCAACCGGTCCGTTTACCTGGAACAGTGTCGGAGCATTGCTCTTAGCCATCTCAGATTTTAATGTCTTTTCGTATTCTCCGGATGCTGCTGTAAGTACTGTTACATCCACTCCTGTTTCTTTTGTATACTCTTTTGCCAGATCCTGCCACTGCTCATCCTGTTCTGGTTTGAAGTTTAAGTAGTATACTTTTCCTTTTGCGTCTTTCTTGTCTGACTTGCTGTCAGAAGAGCTTCCACATCCTGCAACCATTCCTGTTGCCATGGCTGCTACCAGCATTGCTGATACAACTTTACGCATTTTCATAATTCATTTCCCTCGCCTTTCTTTTTTGAAACCTTCGTTTCTCTTGTTGTCATTATATTAACAGAAATGCGCTCAAACCCTGTATCAATAAAACAACCTGATATACAAAAAAACATATCTATTGTTCTTCTTCAAACTGCCGGATGCTTTCGTCTTCTGCCTGCGTGAATTCCTGCTCCGTTATCTTTCCCTGTGCCAGTTCCGCCAGACATTCTCCCAGTACATCCTCCTGTAGCAGTGAATTCCACTTCACCTGATAATTCGGTACAATCTGTGGATTTCCCGTATAAGCCTTCAGATAATCATCCAACAGCGTTCCTTCCTGTCTTGTCCTGCTGTTCAGCAATTCTTCTTTCTGTTCTTTATTCAATTTCGTTCTGAATTTGAGGAACTCAACTGCTCCTTTTTTCACCTTTTCACTATAAGTTGATACAACTGCCCAGCCGAATGTCTCCGGTGAGCCTATCAGTTTATTTTCCGGAAATGTAGAAAAACATACTTTTTTCTGCATTTCCTCCGGAATCTGATCAATCATCCAGTAACCATTAGGTATCATCGCTGCATTTCCTGCCACGAAATTATCATGAGCTACGTCAAAATCATTATGCAATGCATCCTGGGTCGTATATTGGAATAATTTTTTTAATGTACCGGCTATCTCCAGCCCCGGTTCATTCTGATAGGTATCCGGATATAATTGCTTCATGAATGCCGCACCTTCTTCACTTCCTGCTACTTCTGCTGTTGCAAGCAGCATTGCGGCCCATGCCGTCCCTTCCGTATGCAGGGCAAGCGGCGTGATCCCTGCTGCTTTCAGTTTCTCACAACATTCCCAGAACTCCTCCCATGTCTCAGGAAATCTGCTGATTCCTGCCTGTTCAAATAACTCCCGGTTCCAGAAAACCCCTGAACAGGCGAATGCCGCCGTACTGACCGGACCCAGATAAATCTTTCCATCCTCTTCCCGGACCGATTCCATTACTGACGGTTCGATCATATCCTTCCATTCCTGATCTTCGTTAATGTAAGGTGTCAGGTCCTCAATCCTGCCTTTCTTGATCATCATCTGATAGAAAGACGGAAGCATACGCAGATCAGTAATAATAGCCGGTAATTCATCTGTCACATTCATACGTTTCAGATTCTTCCGGTATTCTTCCTCCGTCTCCATCACCCAGTCCACATCTATATGATACTTTCCTTTATATGCCCTGTTGAACCGCTCCACCACTTCCTCTTCATTCTTATTACCGGTACTGGAATCTACGGTAAGGATCATTGGGATCTCTACTACTTTATTCTTTTTTCTGGTCTGTGTATCCTCTTTTCCCACACAGCCGGTCAGTGCTACCAGCATGACGATCACCATCACTGCTGCCATAATCCGTCTACTGTTCACAGTTTTCTTTCCCGTCATCCGGGATCTGGATAACACAGACGGTTCCATTTGTATCCGATTCATAGAAAAATCTCACATCCTCCCCATACTTTAACCGCAGTCGCGTAATGATATTTATCACACCGTAACCATGTTTTTTGTCTTCAAAACTGTCTTTCATTTTTGACACCGGTATCTCTGACAGTCCGTTTAACTTCTCCGCCATCTGCTCTTCCATCGGAGTTCCGTTATTATAGACACTGAATGTAAGCTGTCCTGCCTGTTCAGTGACACTGATCCTTATCAGACCGCCTTCGAAGATATCACAAAATCCATATTTGACTGCATTTTCCACAATTGGCTGTAAGATCAGCTTTAATATCCACCTTGTTTTCAGTTCTTCTGCACATTCGATCTCATAACGGAACAGATTCTCATTGCGGATCTGCTGGATCTCCATATAACTTTTTACATTTTCCAGCTCGTCTTCTACTGTCACAATCTCACGTCCTTTGCTCAGTGACAGACGCAGATACTTTGACAGTGCCTGTATCATCTTCATCGTCTTCTCTTCCCCGTTGATCCGCGCCAGCATATAGATGGTATCCAGGGTATTATAGAGAAAATGCGGATTGATCTGGCTGATCAGCGTATTCATCTCACTGATTCTTAGTTCTTTCTGCTGATTCTTGACCTCGTTCTGGAACTCTTCGATATTCTTTAACATCTCGTTATAGGCATGCCCGATCTTATCCAGTTCTGTGTCCGTATGGATCTGAATGGTATGTGTAAAATCATTTCCATCAAAACTTGTCATGGCATCACTGATCTGTCTGATCGGCCGGGTAAATGTCTGTGATGCATAAAGACTTAATACAAACGCCAACACTGCGATCACCGCATAGATAGTGAGTAATACGATCAATATCTGCATCATTCCCTGATTCAACACCATATCCGGCACCAGTGTAAAGATCACCATCCCTGTCTCTTCCTGCCGGTATGCCTGTAAAATCCCGCCTTCTATCTTTTTTCCCCGCACGATCACACCGGATTTTTTCGTTCTGGTCAGTTCCGTAATCTTCTTCATTGTCCTTTTTTCGATACTGAGATCTTCCGGTTCCTGCCGGATGCAAGTCTTTCCTTCCGGACTTATGATTCCCACTGCAACATCTTTTGCAATCTTCCTGTCTTTATCCATAACACTTTCCAGAAACTGTTGATTCATCTTCAGATACACGATTCCAGGTTCATGTGCGTAATCCATACTGTTCACATATCTTCCGATAAACAAAGCTTCGTCCCCCGTACCAAACAGGTAATCCCGGGTCCAGATCCACTGCGTCTTCGCATACTCATCCCCCATTTTCTCACGCAGACCGCTGCTTTGAAAATCCGAATAACCAATCTGGGAATAGGATTTTTCGTAAACATTTCTTTTATTATCAATGTAGCAGTAATCAGCGACATGATTCAGATCTATATATGCAAAATATTTGCTCAGTGCATTCTTCTCTACTTCCTGCAGTTCTTTATTCTTCAGACTCTTCTGCACATCATTTTCCAGGATGATCTCTGCTGTCACGGCATCCGTCTTCCGGTAGAGATTATCCAGGGCTATCCCCATCTTTTCATTCATGAATTCATACTTATCCACAATCACATCTGTCATATTCCGTCTGAAATAAGTCCATACACAGATGCTAGAAAGAACCAGTGCCAGTATCAGAAGCGTACACATATACTTCAGATACTTTTTCTGGATTCCTGACATTTTACTTTTTTTCATACTTCATATTCCCTTTTGTAATCTCTCGGAAGCTGTCCTGTATATTCTTTAAACAAATGTGAAAAATAGGATGGATTACTGATTCCGACCTGCTCGCAGATATTACCGATGCTGGTTCTTCCGTCTTCCAGCAGTCTCTTTGCCAGCTCCATTCTACGCTGCAGCAGATATTGTTTGAATGTCATATGAAAGGTATTCTTGAATACCCGTCCAAAATATACCGGATTCAGATATACATGTGTCGCCACTGATACAATCGAAAGATCTTCATTATCCAGATGTTCATCTATATATGCCACAGCCGCTGCAATGTATTCTTTTGATCCTTTATTCTCTTTCTTCTCTGCATTTTCCAGTCTTTTTTCAATAGCAGTTCCCAGAATCTTATAACAGACATCTACCGCTTTTGCCGCCTTTAAGTTTCTCATATTCGAATAATAATTTTCAAATTGCTGATTCAGTGATTCGTCCATCCCGTAACTGTCTTTTAACATGAATTCTGTCTTTACCATGATCTTGTGCATATACTGGCATTGCAGTTCTTCTCTGTGTGGCAGTTGATAAATAAAATGTACAAATGCCTGCTTTAACTGTACGGCGTCGTTCTTCCGCACGCTGTTGACCACCATCATCTCTGCCTCCGCCGGATATGGGCTTTCCTCTTTTTCTTCAACAGTCTCCGGGATTGTAAATACTCCCGCTCCGGATGCATTTGTAACAGCGAATAATCTCTGCGCTTCTTCGAAACTTCTTCTGATTCCGCGGATCCCTTTATATGGTTTGGATATTGCTGCAATAACCGGGCTGTTCTCTTCTTTTTTTACCTCTTCCAGCAATTCTTTCAATTCATGTACCGCTGTGTTCTCCTGCGTCTTTATAATAAATGTACGATGTCCTTCTTCACTTTCGAATTTCCAGTATGTGAATCTCTCTGCGATCTTTTCTTCAATCATTCTGACCATGGAAAATCTCGAGGCTTCATATTCCAGTTCATTGGTAATCTTATAGGCCAGATCAAGATCTGCATATACTGTAATAAACCGGTCTCCTTCCTTCATGACATCCTGCAGCGTATGGAAGACTTCATCTACTTTTTCTTCCGGCAGCCGGTTCTGGACATATTTTTGCACGACAACCTGCAAAAATCCATCTCCGTCCTTTTTCAGAAGTCTCTCCCAGCGGTCATACTTTTCCTCATTTCTGATCTGATCTTCACAGATTTTACCGACATCTGTCATCGTCGCCTGTAATTTTTCATCTTCAATCGGCTTCAGAAGATATGCGAATGCCCCCAGATCACATGCCTTCTTCGCATATTCAAAGTCCCTGTATGCACTTAATACCACGAACTGACATTCCGGGTTCTCTTTCTTGATTTCTTCCATTACCATAAGTCCGGAAATCTGTTTCATCCTGATGTCTGTCAGCACTACGTGTGGGTTTTTTTCGCGTATTACCTTTAACGCCTGCTCTCCGCTCTGCGCAAAACCAACCACCTCATATCCCATACCGTTCCAGTCATACGTCTTTACCAGACCCTCCAGCAGGATCGGCTCATCATCTACGATCACCAGTTTTAACAACCCCATAGTACACCTCATACCTTTTATTAATACCATCTTAACATATTACAGTCTCATTCTATAATTTTTTATACTTTTTCTTTACCAAAAATCATATCTGTTATACAAAAAATCATACTTTTTATATCAAAAATTATACTTTTATGAAAAATCAGAGGTTTTGGCATATACAAAACAAAAAGAAAAACACAATATCCAAAACGTTTCCATTCCCTTCTCAGTGAATCCTTCGTTTGAATATTGTGTTTTCTTTTTGTTTCCTGTTATGTTTATCTTGCGCAGACTTCTGTCGTTTTTCTGATCTTCTTGATCAGTTCATCTGTAAATGCGCCTTTTTTCATTCTCCACATCCAGTTACCGCCGAGTGTAGATGGCATATTAATTCTTGCCTTGTTACCAAGTCCCAGATAATCCTGTACCGGAATGATGCACGTATCTGCCACACTTCTCATCGCCAGACTTATGAAATCCCAGTGCACTTCTTCATCCGGAGTGTATGGATTATTCAGATATTCCTTTGTCATCTCTTTATCTTCTTCGGAAAGTGTCTGATACCATCCCTGAAGGGTATCGTTATCGTGGGTTCCCGTATAAACTACACAGTTTTTATCATAATTATGTGGAAGATAATCACTGTCCTCTCCTGCCACAAATGCGAATTCCAGTACTTTCATTCCCGGATAACCACTGTCTTTTAACAATTGTCTCACCGTATCCGTCAGGAATCCCAGATCTTCCGCAATGATCGGAAGGTCACCTAATGTTTCTTTCATCGTACGGAACAGATCCATGCCCGGTCCCGGCATCCATTCACCATTCTCTGCCGTCTCATCTCCATACGGGATTGCATAATATTCATCAAACCCACGGAAATGATCGATACGGATGATGTCATATAATTTAAAGCAGCAGGCCACCCGCTTCATCCACCAGTCATAGCCTGTCTTCTTATGGTAATCCCATGCATACAATGGATTCCCCCACAGCTGCCCGGTTGCCGAAAATGCATCCGGCGGACATCCCGCTACCGCAACTGGCAAATTTTCTTCATCTAACTGGAACAGCTTCGGATTCGCCCAGGTATCTGCACTGTCAAATGCTACATAGATCGGGATATCCCCGATAATCTCAATGCCTTGTTCATTGGCATATGTTTTCAGTCCGGCCCACTGTCCGGCGAACAGATACTGCAGAAATTCATAAAAATCAATCTCTGCACTTAATTGTTCCTGATATGCCGCAATTGCTTCCGGCTTACGCAGCCTGATGTCTTCCTCCCACTGATCCCAGCTTTTTCCGTCAAATGAATCTTTCACTGCCATATACAATGCATAATCCGCAAGCCATGCTTTTTCTTCTTCCAGATAAGTACGGTACGCCTTACTTTCCATCAATCCGTTCTTTTTGGCTCTTTTATATGCAAGCTTTAATACTTTAAATCTTGCATTATATATTTTTTCATAATCGATTTCTTCTTCATTCTCTCCGAAATCTGCCTGGTCACACTCTTCTTTTGTCAGAAGTTCATCCTCGATCAGCGTCTCCAGATCGATAAAATACGGGTTTCCCGCAAATGTTGAAAAAGACTGATACGGTGAATCACCGTATCCTGTCTGTCCAAGCGGCAGGATCTGCCACAATTTCTGTCCTGCTTCTTTTAATATATCTACAAATTCATACGCTTCTTTTGAAAAACATCCGATTCCATATGCCCCCGGAAGTGCAGAGACCGGCATTAACATTCCACTCTTTCTCATTAACTTTCGTTCCTTCCTCGTTATGATACTTATAATTAAGTATAGCAGTGTTCTTTGGATGCTTCAAATAAAAAGTATACTCTGTATATAAGAAATCATAGATTATTCCACAGATGTCACCGTATAATCCTTGTCTTCTACTGTCTTCTTCAGCACATCATCTGCGATCTCTGCATTTAATGTCAGCTCTGCTGTTCCTGCCTCATGGCTTACAACTGCTTCATCTACCTGTGGAAGTGCTTCCAGTGCTTTCTTTACAGCTGCCTCACAGTGTCCACACATCATTCCCTCAATATGCATTATTTTTTTCATTGTCTTGTCCTCCTTCTTGGATCTCTTTTTTTCTTTTTTGGCTTTTAATTTTTTATCTTTTGATGCATCATACATCTTAAAAAGATTCAATCTCAATGCGTTCGATACTACGCAGAAGCTTGATAAACTCATGGCTGCCGCACCGAACATCGGATTTAATTTCCACCCGAACAGCGGATACCATACACCAGCCGCAAGCGGGATTCCGATAATATTATAGAAGAATGCCCAGAACAGGTTCTCATGAATATTACGGAGTGTCGCACGGCTCATGCGGATTGCTGCCGGCACATCACTTAACCGGCTCTTCATCAGAACAACATCTGCCGCATCGATCGCAACATCCGTTCCGGCTCCGATCGCAATACCCATATCGGCTCTTGTAAGTGCCGGTGCATCGTTGATACCATCCCCGACCATCGCAACTTTTCCTTTTTCTTTCAGCTTACGGATCACCTGCTCTTTTCCTTCCGGAAGTACGCCTGCAATCACTTCATCAACTCCGGCCTGCTGTCCGATGGCTTTTGCAGTACGTTCGTTATCTCCGGTCAGCATGACTACATGGATTCCCATGTTCTGTAATTCTTTGATTGCCTGCGGGCTGTCTTCTTTGATGACATCCGCCACTGCAATTACACCTAATAAACGGTCTTCATTTCCAAAGAATAATGGTGTCTTACCTGCTTCGGCAAGTTTCTCTGCCTTCTTCTGGATATCTCCATCAACGGATACCTTACTGCTGATAAATGTATAATTTCCTCCATATAATGTATGGTCATCCAATATGGCTGTCAGGCCGTTACCCGGAAGAGCCTGGAATCCGGTAACTTCTTCGATGCCGGCATTTTCCTCTTTTGCATTTTCAAGGATTGCTCTTGCCAGTGGATGTTCACTCTTATTCTCCAGTGCATACGCACATTTTAATAAGGTATCTTCTGTCACTCCCGCTGCCGGAATGATATCTGTCACTTTCGGTTCTCCACTTGTGATCGTACCGGTCTTATCCAGCGCAACAATTTGCATCTTTCCAGTCTCTTCCAGTGAAACTGCTGTCTTGAACATAATACCATTTCTGGCACCCATTCCATTTCCGACCATAATTGCTACCGGTGTTGCAAGTCCAAGTGCACATGGACAGCTGATCACCAGCACCGCAATTCCTCTGGATAACGCAAAACCAATACTCTGTCCTGCGATCAGCCATACAATAATTGTGAGCACTGCAATTGTGATAACCATTGGCACAAATACACCGGATACACGGTCCGCAATCTTTGCGATCGGTGCTTTCGTCGCAGCCGCATCACTTACCATCTGAATAATCTGCGAAAGTGTCGTATCCTCGCCGACTCTGGTCGCACGGCACTTCAGATATCCGGACTGATTTACGGTTGCGGCTGATACCTTATCACCGACAGCCTTATCTACCGGAATACTTTCACCTGTAAGAGCAGATTCATTGACTGCACTGTTTCCTTCTATGACTTCTCCGTCAACCGGAATATTCTCTCCCGGTTTTACAACAAAGCAATCTCCCTTTTGTACCTGTTCGATCGATACCTGAACTTCTTTTTCTCCACGGATCACAACCGCTGTCTTTGGCGCAAGCTTCATCAGTCCTTTTAATGCATCGGTCGTCTTTCCTTTTGATCTTGCCTCCAGCATCTTTCCGACCGTGATCAATGCAAGGATCATAGCTGCTGATTCAAAATAAAAATCATGCATATAAGACATTACTGCATCCATATCCCCATGCATCTGCGCATCTGTCATTGCAAACAGTGCATACGTACTGTATACAAAAGACGCTCCGGATCCAAGTGCCACCAGGGTATCCATATTCGGTGCCCGGTGGATCAGTCCTTTGAATCCACTGATGAAAAACTTCTGGTTGATCACCATGACTGCAATCGTCAGAAGCATCTGTAACAGTCCCATCATTACATGATTGTCTTTCATGAATCCCGGAACCGGCCAGCCCCACATCATATGTCCCATGGAGAAATACATCAGGACGATCAGAAATCCCACCGATGCGATCAGACGTCTCTTTAGTACCGGCGTCTCTCTGTCTTTTAGCATATCCTCTCCGGCCAAAGCCTGTGCCGGCTGCGCCTTCGCTGCTCCTTCTCCTTTTTTTGACGCTCCATATCCGGCATCTTTGACTGCCTTAATGATCTCCTGTTCCGTTGCAGTGCCTTCTACTCCCATAGAGTTTGTAAGGAGACTCACTGAGCAGGATGTTACCCCCGGTACTTTTGAAACTGCTTTTTCCACTCTTGCGCTGCAGGCTGCGCAGCTCATACCGGTTACAATATATTGTATCATCGTTGTCTGTTTCCTCCTGTCATCTTATTTCTTATTGTTTACCGCATCAGTTTCTGCAGAACCTTTACCAACTCATCAACCGTCTCATCTTTTCCTTCTCTGATATCATCCGCCACGCAGGTACGGATATGATTCGCCAGTAATACTTTATTGAAACTGTTCAATGCCGCATTCACTGCCGACACCTGTACCAGGATCTCCGGACAATAGGCATCCTTCTCCAGCATACCCTTGATTCCTCGCACCTGTCCTTCTATCCGGCTTAAGCGGTTCATCAGATCTTTGTATTCTTTTTCCGAACGATGCTTGGACGTGTGGCAACAGCATCCTTTGTCTATATTTTTATCCTCCATATATCTTCTCCTTCTCGGTTCTCATACCCTTACCGGGTATATGTATTTTACCTCTTATTCACAGATCTGTCAAGCATCCAAATAACAGACCGGAGCCGGAATCCTGTCACATCTGACAAGAATCCGGCTCCGGTCTGTTCGGTTATGTATTCATTTCAATCAGAACGTCGTCTAATCTATCATACTATCCTTTATTCCTTCCTCATTCGATAGCTACTCTTTGGATTTACTTCTTTCTTTTTTAAATACACGTATCATGAAATAACTAAATCCGCCAATATATCCAACCAGTGTAATCACCATCATAATAATTGCATCCATCGTCATAGTTCATACCTTCTTTCTACTATTATTTTCCAGCTTCGTTATCTTTCATAGCTCCCTTTGCAGTCTTTGTATTAAAGAACTTGGAAAGTGCGAGACCTACAAGGATCACTACTCCGAACTGAAGTAATACAGTTCCTGTGTTATCCTGGATAATAAACGGATTCAGCCATGTATCTGGGAACCATTCCTTTGTCTGTAATAACCAGTAAACCACCATGATCACTACCAGAACCGGAATCAGATACATACATCCGGTATAATATGCTTTTGGAAGATGTACATCTGCACCTTTTGCATTTACTTCCTGTGTACGTAATTTTTCCACACCATATTTCCATGCCAGGATTGCAATAAAGGCACCACTTACCAGAAGTCCGATTCCCCATACCCAGTCCTGATTATCAATGTTAACCAGTGACCAGCATGAGAAGCATCCTACTAAGAATCCTGCGAAGCAGACACTGACAACTGCTTTCTTCCGCGGCAATCCAAGGTCAACAACACATTTTACTCCAACTTCGATCATAGAGAACAGTGATGTGATTGCTGCAATTGCAAGTAATCCAAAGAAGATAAAGGAAATGAATCTTCCACCCGGGATTGTTGTAAATAACTGATAAATGTAAATAAATGTAAGTCCGAAGTTTCCCTGACTGAGTGCTTCATTCGCTGCCTCCGGTGTAGCTGAAAGTGCACAGATTGCCGGAATAACTACCAGTGCCGAGAGGATTGCTCCAAGGTTATCACCAAGTCCCATGATCAGACAGCTTGTCGGAACATCTTCCTCTTCTCCTACGTAGTTCGCATATGTAATAATGAATCCCCATCCGGCTCCGGTGCTCCATGCTGCCTGGATGAAGGCTTGAATCCATGTATTCGGGCTTAAAATATACTCTTTCTTAACAGTAAAGAGATACTGAAGTCCCTGATTTGCTCCATTTAATGTAACTGCGTAAATTGCTAATCCTACAAGGATGATAAACAGTGCCGGTATCGCTACTTTACAGAATTTTTCAATTCCACCTGCAATTCCCTGATAAACGATGAAACATGCAAGTGCAAATCCGATCGCATGGAATAAAATAACCTGTGCCTGTGAATCTGTAAATGCTGTCCACATTGCCGATGTCGTCTCTGTTGACAGATTCGGTTTAAATGCTGAAGTTACAGAATTAACTGCATATTTCATACAATATCCCTGAAGTACACAATAATAACTCATCAGGAAGAAACATACTGCTGCAACAAAGAATCCCATCCATGTATATTTCTTTCCACCTGCATCACGGAATGTACCGATGCATCCAAGTCTCGTCTTTTTACCGAATGCCATCTCTGTAGAAAGAAGCGGTACAGCAAATACCAGCATTGCAATCGTCCATGCTATGATAAATGCTCCTCCTCCGTTCGCCGCACACACTCGCGGAAACCGCCATACATTACCGGTACCAATACACATACCTAACGCGGCTGCTATGTAACCTATGGTACTAAATTTTTCTTGTTTTTGTTCCATATCAAAACCTCCATTCATATACCAATTTTTTAGAAATGAATACCTTGTAACTATAGTGTAAAAGATGGTTATATAATTGTCAATGGAAAATATTATGTTTTTTTATACAAATATAACAAACTGTAATATTAAATGCATTTTATTATATTTTTTATTAATTTCTGATAATTCAAAAGTAAATAGACTGTTTTTCATACTTTAGTCTAATTCATCTACAATTCCAAAAGTTTCTCTTGTATATTGGAGATATAAAAAAACCGTATCAGACTTTTTATCGTCTGATACAGTTTTCTTCTTTTCAATATAAATCTTCTTCTATATGTTCTCTTCCCTGATCCACAATTGTACGCACATGATCGTCTGCCAGTGAATAGAACACGGATTTTCCCTCTCTTCTGCTCTTGACCAGTTTGTTCTGCTTCAGAATCCTAAGCTGATGTGATATTGCAGACTGTGTCATATTCAATGCCTCTGCAAGATCGCACACGCACACCTCTGCTTCAAATAACACGAACAGGATACGCATTCTGGTCGAATCACCGAATACCTTGAACAACTCCGCAAGATCATATAATTCCGTTTCTTCCGGCATCTTTTCATTTACGATCTTCAGAAGATTCTCATGTACCTCACATGAGTCACATACTTCCATTCCTTCTTCTATTTTTGCCATCTGCCCACCAGCCTTTTCTATAAGTGTTTTACGAATAATGCACGGATTGCATTCAATACGGCAATAACCATGACACCGACATCTGCAAAGATTGCCATCCACATATTTGCAATTCCAAGTGCTCCGAGGATCAGGCAGACTGCCTTGATTCCAAGTGCAAAGTATATATTTTCATATACGATACGCATACATTTTCTGGAAATCCTGATTGCTTTTGCGATCTTCTTCGGATCATCATCCATCAGGACAACATCTGCCGCCTCAATCGCTGCATCTGATCCAAGCGCTCCCATGGCAATTCCGATATCTGCCCTTGACAATACCGGTGCATCATTGATTCCGTCTCCAACGAATGCCAGCTTTTCTTTCTCTGATTTCTGTTCCAGAAGTTCCTCTACTTTCGCAACCTTATCTGCCGGAAGGAGTTCACTGTATACTTCGCCGATTCCCAACTCTTCTGCGACCTTATCTGCCACTCGCTTCATATCACCGGTCAGCATTACGGTCTTGGTGATGCCTGCTTTTTTCAGATCTCTGACAGCTTCTTTCGCATGTGGTTTTAATTTATCTGAGATCAGGATATGTCCCGCATACTTACCGTCCACCGCAACGTGAACGATTGTACCTGTTTCTTCACATTCACTGTATTCCACATTCAGATATTTCATAAGTTTTGCGTTACCGGCTGCCACCGGAATACCATCGACCTTCGCTGTCACACCTTTTCCGCTCAGTTCTTCAATCTCAGTCACACGATCCCGGTGAATCTGTTTTCCATATGCTTTCTGAAGACTCTTACTGATCGGATGGGATGAGGAACACTCCGCAAGTGCCGCATACTCTAATAACTGTTCTTCCGGTATCGTATTGTGATGCACTCCGCTCACCTCGAATACACCTTGTGTCATCGTTCCGGTCTTATCAAATACCACATACTTTGTCCGTGCCATCGTCTCCAGATAATTCGATCCTTTGACCAGCACACCTTCATGACTCGCCCCGCCAATTCCTGCAAAAAAGCTGAGTGGAATACTGATCACCAGTGCACATGGACAGCTGATAACCAGGAAGGTCAGCGCTCTGTAGACCCAGTCACCCCATTCCGGTGCGAGTCCCATTGCCAGCATCCTTACCAGTGGCGGCAGGATGGCAAGTGCAAGCGCACTGTAACAGACTGCCGGTGTATAATATCTGGCAAATTTTGAAATAAAATTCTCTGATCTTGACTTCTTAGAGCTTGAATTCTCCACCAGATCCAGAATTTTTGATACCGTAGATTCTCCGAATTCTTTTGTTGTACGAATCTTCAGAAGACCTGTCAGATTAATACATCCACTTATGACCTCCTCACCGGCTGCTGCTTCTCTCGGAACACTTTCTCCGGTCAGTGCACTGGTATTCAATGTACTGCTTCCTTCTTCGATCACACCATCGATCGGAACTTTTTCTCCCGGCTGAACGACAATGACAGTTCCAACTTCCACTTCATCCGGATCCACCTGTTCCAGCTCTCCGTCTTTTTCAATATTCGCATAATCCGGACGGATATCCATCAGTTCACTGATATTCCTGCGGCTCTTTCCAACCGCATAGCTCTGGAATAGTTCTCCGATCTGATAGAAGAGCATAACCGCCACACCTTCTGTATAATTTCCAAGTGCAATGGCTCCTATGGTAGCAACTGCCATCAGAAAATTTTCATCGAATACCTGCTTATTCAGGATTCCTTTGAATGCTTTCCTTAAAATGTCATATCCCACAACAAGATACGGGATCATATAAAGTACGAACCGCAGCCATCCTTCCGCAGGTAAGAACTTCAATATAATCATAAGTAGTGCTGCAATAATAATTCTGGTAAGCGATTTCTTCTGCTTTTTTGTCATATTTTTTCCCAACCTTTACAGAAATATCTCACAATCATCTTCTACTACTTTACAGTTCTTCTGTACCTCTTTCATTACCTTCTTAGGATCTGCGCCTTCTTCAAATTCTACGATCATCTTTAACATCATAAAATTCACAGTTGCATCCTTTACTCCGTCAGTGTTCTTCGCTGCCTGCTCCATCTTATTTGCACAGTTTGCGCAGTCTACGTCGATTTTATAAGTTTTTTTCATGATAAATACTTCCTTTCCTGTTTTTATTTGATTATTTGAATATATGAACAGTTATTCATATGTTTGTTTTAATTATAGCACTGCGCTGCATAATGTCAATACATTTTTTTGGGATTTAATTCAGGAAGGCATGATTACCCGGACCTGCATA
>UMFZ01032935.1_pt1 | contig 15560 bp, 8 predicted proteins | sample 1965141 | NCBI WGS metagenome assembly UMFZ01 (sample SAMEA4836059, study PRJEB28245) | human gut metagenome | biome: gut microbiome; material: fecal sample | place: Denmark | collected 2008
ATCACACTGTCAGAAGGTGCCTGTTTTACAAATTCTGTATAATAATTTCGACCCGGCTTAGCACCATCACAGCCGGCAACCAGGAAGAAATGGCTGATATCGCCTGATTTTACAGCTTTTATTACAGTATCTGCATGGGACAGGATGGCTGCATGACCAAAACCAGTTGTTACTTTCGTACCACCGTTGATACCTGTGAGGATTTGATCTTCTTTGTAACCACCCAGTTCCAGTGCTTTTTCAATAACTGGTGTAAAATCTTTTTTCTCATCGATATGAACAGTGCCTGGGAAAGCAACCATTTCTGTTGTAAACACTCTGTCAGCATAGCTGTTTTTTGGAGGCATCAGGCAGTTGGTAGTGTAAAGGATTGGAGCGGGAAGATGATCAAATTCTTTCTGTTGATTCTGCCATGCGGTTCCGAAATTTCCTTTTAGATGAGGAAATTTCTTTAAGAATGGATAGGCATGGGCTGGGAGCATTTCACCATGAGTATAGATGTTGATTCCTTTTCCGCTTGTCTGTTCAAGTAAAAGCTGCAGATCCTTCAGATCATGACCAGTTACTACAATAAATGGCCCTTTTTCTACGGTAAGTGTAACTTCTGTCGGTTCTGGTGTTCCATAGGTTTCAGTATTTGCCTTGTCAAGAAGTGCCATACACTTCAAATTGATCTCTCCTACTTTGAGAACTGTAGAAAGCAGTGTTTCTGTGTTCTCTTCATAACCGATCTTAAATAATGCTTCGCAGAAGAACAGATTCACTTCATCATCTTCATGACCCAGAACAGCTGCATGATAGGCGTATGCAGCCATTCCGCGAATGCCAAAGAGAATGAGAGACTTCAGAGATCGGGTATCTTCATCTGCATTCCATAGTTGCTGCATATCGTATTCGTCTGTTTTACCACACGGAGACTGACATTTGCTGCAATCAGGAGCCAGCCTTTCTTTCTCTGCTCTGACTTTTTGTATCATGCTTTCAATTGAAGCATTATCAAAATTGACATTTGTAACTGTAGTAAACAGTCCTTCAATTATGACTTGACTAGTTTTTTTAGAAACAGCTGTTGTGCTGTCAACAGCTCTTGCCAGACCGATCAATGCACCTGTCAGCTCATCCTGTAATTTCGCTGTATCTGCCGTTTTTCCACAGACACCAGAATTTCCTGTACATCCACTGCATCCGATCGTCTGTTCACACTGAAAACAAAACATATTCTTATCCATTACTATATTCTCCTTTTATTCTAAGATCTTTTTTATCATTTCCATCCTCTGTCAATAGTATACAACTTGGGTTTCTGTAAAAAATATAGTATAATAATTGCAACATGTATGTTTGATTTCCAACAGGAGGGATCATTTTGAAAAAATATTTGCCTATTTTAAAAAACAGTCCTTTTTTTAAAGGCCTTACGGATAATGAGATACTATCGATATTACATTGCGTAAATGCAACGACAATTTACAGAAAACGGGGTTCTTATATTTTCAGAGCTGGGGACTCTACCGAAGTTATGGGACTTGTGGTGTCGGGTTGCGTTCTTGTTATGCAGGAAGATCTGTGGGGACACCGGAATATTCTGTCAAAATGCCATGCCGGTGATTTTTTTGGCGAGCCATATGCAGCAAGTCCGGGAGCTGTTTTGAATGTCAGCGTGGCAGCAGATGAGGATTGTGAGATCATTTTTTTAAATGTTCAGAGACTTCTGGTTTCCTGTCCAACTGCATGTGAACATCATCAGAAGTTAATTCGTAATCTGGTCAGTGTCTTGGCCAATAAGATACTGATCCTGAACGACAAGATCACACATGTCGGCAAGCGAACGACAAGAGATAAACTGTTGTCTTATTTGTCAGCAGAATCTATCAGACAGTCATCGTTGTCTTTTGACATTCCTTTTGACCGACAGCAATTGGCAGATTATCTTTGTATTGATCGTGCAGCAATGTCTACAGAGATATCAAAATTACAAAAAGATGGTTTTATAAAAACGAATCGAAAGCATTTTGAGTTGATCGTTAGTGCTTTCAGATAACCAATAGAAACTTATGGAGGAATATGATAATGTCAAAAGATGAATATTTGATCACAGATGCGCCCCTTAAAGCGCTGACTGTTTTTGCAATGCCCATGATCCTCGGCAGCTTCTTTCAACAAGTGTATAATATGGCTGATTCGATCATAGTCGGTCAGTTTGTAGGCTCTTCTGCACTTGCAGCTGTTGGTGCCTGTGCTGCCCTCACAAATGTATTTATTTGTGTAGCATTGGGTGCGGGTGTAGGTGCGGGTGTGCTTGTCAGCCGTTATTTTGGAGCTAGAGATTATGGCAAAATGAAAACGATCGTGTCAACATCATTGATCAGTTTTCTGGTCTTAAGTATATTTTTGGGTGTCTTTGGTTTTTGTTTTTCTCATTTGATGATGAGTGTATTACAAACACCTGCTGATATACTGAATGAAGCGGTATTGTATCTAAGAGTTTATTTTGTGGGATTTCCATTTTTGTTTATGTATAATATTCTTTCAACGATGTTTACTTCAATCGGTGAATCGAAAATACCGTTGGCTCTTTTAATATTCTCATCGATGTTAAATATATTGATGGACCTTTGGATGGTAGCTGGACTTGGACTCGGTGTGTTCGGTGCAGCCCTCGCAACTCTCATTGCACAGGGGATTTCCGCAGTGTTGTCACTTTTGATCTTCTTGTGCCGGATGCGTCGATATGAAAGTCGCTTTGACTGGTTTGACAGACAGGAGTTATATTCCATGCTTCAAATTGCTGTACCGTCAGTTCTCCAGCAGTCCACAGTGTCAATTGGTATGATGATCGTACAGGCAGTTGTGAATCCATTCGGTACACAGGCACTCGCAGGTTATTCTGCAACGATGAGAGTAGAAAATGTTTTTTCATTGATATTTGTATCCATTGGTAATGCAGTTTCGCCGTATGTTTCTCAGAATCTTGGTGCAAAGAAGATCGAACGTATCAAAAAGGGATACCATGCTGCATTGGTGTTAGATATATGTTTCGCAATCCTTGCTTTCATGATCATCGAATCATTGCACACCCAGATCTCTTCACTGTTTCTTGGGAAAGATGGAACTGTTTTAGCATATCAGGTGTCTGGAAATTATATGAGATGGCTCGGTTATTTCTTCACCTTCATGGGAATCAAGATGGCAACAGATGGAGTCCTTCGCGGTCTTGGAATCATGCGGCCATTTCTTGTTGCTAATATGGTAAATCTTGCGATCCGCTTGTCAGTTGCTTTGATTTTTGCACCGCGTTTTGGTATTGCATTTGTCTGGCTCGCTGTACCAGCTGGCTGGTTTGCCAACTTTCTGATCTCCTATGGGGCACTCAGAAAATCATGGCCAAGTGATAATTGTAATTGCGTAATCAATACGAATGAGTTATTATAATAACAGATAGGTTTTTAAACCAGCAGCGAAAGCTTCTGAAGCCATACGAAGAAGGTTCAACGGACCTTTCTGCCGACAGACGGCAGGAAAACGGGATATTCATCATTTATCAGAATTCTGAAAATCGCGATTATATCATAAGATACAAAAACGACGCAGACAGTAAAATCGCATACTTTTAAAATGAATGGGCAGTCCCTTAGGCAGGGACTGTCTATTTTTCTGTTGAATTAAAGTAGCTGCAATAAAAATTGTAACTATTGATCCAGATTATTATACGAGAATATCGTACAAGGAGAGAATTTATGTTAGGAATCATCATTGACAGCATCAGTACTTTTATGTACAGTAAATTGCTAGTAATACTGTTGATCGGAGCGGGAATCTATTTTACAATCCGTACAAAACTGCCACAGATGAGATTATTTAAAGATGCCTGCAAAGCCGTTGTAGAAAAGCCAGAAGATGAAAATGGAGTATCATCGTTTCAGGCATTAATGGTATCTACCGCATCACGAGTTGGAACAGGAAATATCATTGGAGTATCGTCCGCTATCTGCATTGGAGGATTTGGCTCTGTATTCTGGATGTGGATCATTGCGATCATCGGAAGTGCATCCGCACTGATCGAAAGTACGCTGGCACAGATTTATAAGAGAAAAGGAAAAGATGGAGAATGTTACGGAGGACCGGCATATTACATTGAAGCAGCACTTCACTGCAGACCATTAGCGATCATATTCTGTATTTCCATGATCGCAACGTATGCATTTGGATTTAATATGCTTGCATCTTATAATTTACAATCTACATTTTCAGGATTCTCATTTTATGATGTAAAATGGACGCCATGGATCATCGGAGGAATTCTTGCAGTGATCACAGGATGGTGTCTCTTAGGCGGGGGATCAAGAATTGTAAAAGTAACATCTACATTAGTGCCAGCTATGGGGGTTGCATATATTCTGATCTCTGTGATCGTTATGATCATCAACCGTGCATATCTGCCAGTTGTATTTTCAAAGATCATCAGCGAAGCATTTGATTTCAAAGCAATTTTTGGTGCATTTGCAGGATCAGCTATGATGCAGGGAATCAGAAGAGGTCTGTACTCCAATGAAGCAGGTATTGGATCAGCACCAAATGCTTCTGCATCCGCACAAGTAAGTCATCCAATCAAACAGGGCTTAGTACAGATGTTATCCGTATTCATTGATACCCTGCTTTTATGCACAGCAACAGCCATGATGTGTTTGTCATCAGGAATCGCCCCTGCGCAAGAATTACAGGGGGCACCATGGGTACAGGCAGCACTGCATGAATCCTTAGGAAACTTCGGACCACTCTTTATCACAGTAGCGATGGTATTGTTTGCATTTACAACACTTCTTGGGAATTGTTTTTATTGTGATAACTTGTTAAATTATATCCACAAAGGACAGCCATCAAAGACATTCATGAAAGGATTTCGTATAGTATCTGCACTGGTTGTGTTCATTGGTGCAGGAATGGAAGTTTCTATGCTTTGGAATATTTCAGATGTTTTGATGGGAGTTATGGCACTGATCAATATTCCAGTGATCTTGATTTTGTCAAATACAGCACTGAAAGCATTGGAGGATTATGAAAAGCAGAAGAAAAATGGAGAGAATCCAGTGTTTAAGACTGGGAATATTGGATTGGAATACGAGACGGATTATTGGAGCTAGATTTATATTTTTTACTTTTGATACTGACATTATCATGGTATAATTAAAGAAAGATTCTAGGCAAAACAGACGAAAGTCTGTGACGCAAAGCTAAAGGGCCTGTAAAATGGCAGCTGGTTGTAGAAAATGATAGGCACTGTCTGTTTGGCAGTGCTGTTTTATTTCATAAGGATGAGATATAAAAATGAGGTTATAAGATGAAAAAAAGAAAAATTTTTACTGTTGTATTGATATTTTCTATGTTAATGGCAACTTTGACAGGATGTAATAAGGCAGATAAAGTGTCTGACACAACAAAAAAACCTGTTATAAAAATTGGAAGTGACAATTATCCGCCTTATAATTTCCTGAATGAGGATGGTATCCCGACAGGTATAGATGTTGAACTGGCGACGGAAGCATTTAGAAGAATGGGGTATAGGACGGAGATCGTTCAGATCAATTGGGAAAAGAAAAAAGAGCTGGTAGAAAGTGGAAAAATTGATTGTATCATGGGATGTTTTTCCATGGAAGGACGACTTAACGATTATCGTTGGGCCGGACCATACATAGCAAGCCGCCAGGTGGTTGCTGTAAATGAGAACAGTGACATTCATAAACTGAGTGATCTGAAAGGAAAGAACCTTGCAGTCCAGTCTACAAGCAAACCAGAAGGTATCTTTCTGAAGCGGACGGATAAGAGAATTCCCAAACTTGGCAATCTGATCAGTCTTGGACACATGGAATTGATCTATACATTTCTGGGGAAAGGGTATGTGGATGCTGTGGCTGCGCATGAGGAATCCATCGTCCAGTATATGAAAGATTATGATACAAGCTTCCGCATTCTGAAGGAACCATTGATGGTCGTCGGGATAGGAGCTGCTTTTGCAAAGAATGATGACAGAGGGATCTGCGAACAGATGAATCAGAAGCTGGAAGAAATGCACAAGGATGGTACCTCCCTGAAGATCATAAAAAAATATATGGATGATCCAGAGAAATATTTGGAGGTGGATGATCTTGGATATTAATGGAAGAGAAAAAGCAAAACGATTCTGGATAGTTGTTGGTTTGCTTGGCATCTGTATGTTTGTCACTGCAATTTTTTGTTTTTTTCATACGGAAAAAAACGAAGCTGAGAAAAGAATGGTGGAGATTGTAAACTATGTCAAAGTACAGTGCTCAACCTATACTCATTATAATGAATCTTCAGAATCAAAAAGTCTCCTTCGTGCGATCGAAAGTGCCAGACAGATGAGTACAAATATTGATATGGAAGTAAAGAATAGAAAGCAGTTAGACCGAAAGTTTCTGAAAGAGAATCTGCAGTCACTCTGGGTGGATGGTATTCTTGTATTGGATGAAGAAGGAAAGAAAGTCTGTGAATACAGTATGGATGAAGGTTTGATGGATGAGATGATTGATTATCTGCAAAAAGACATCATCATGGATTACACAGGATATAAAGAAAGATCTTATTCAGAACGGATTGCCAGAGGAGATGGATCACGTATCGATATCGCAGCCTGCGCTAGAAAAGATGCCCCAGGGATCGTTGCAGTTTACTATTACACATCTCCGAGATTTATCAGAAATTATACTTTGACGATCCAGAGTCTTTTAAAGGGGTACAATACTGAGAAAGACGGGACGATCATCGTTGCAGACAAAGGGAAGATTATTGCCAGTAACGATGAGAAATTATTGGCACAGGATGTCGCAGACAATGAGATTATTCAGAAAATGAAGAAGCATACAGATAGTCGGCATATCTTTCATCTGAAGAATAAAGGAACTGGATGCTATGGTATCATGCTGAAACAAAGGGATTATTATATCTACATGTATTTACCAGATAAAGAGGTATTCAGTAATCTGCCACTCAGTGTAACAGGTGTTGTATTCCTTTATCTTATCATTCTTAGTTTTTTATGGTTCTGGATATATACAACCAATCTGGCACATCAGAAACAGGAACAGGAAAAAGATGAGAAATATAAAGCAGAACTTCTGAAATCGGCAAAAAAAGCAGAGGCAGCGAACGAGGCGAAAACTGAGTTTCTTCAGAGGATGAGCCATGATATCCGGACACCGATCAATGGAATCTGTGGTATGATCGATGTGGCAGAGCATTATGCAGATGATATGGAGAAACAGACAGAATGCAGGGCAAAGATCAAAGAAACATCTCATCTGTTACTGGAATTGGTCAATGAAGTTTTGGATATGAGTAAGCTGGAATCGGACGAAGTAGTTCTGGAAGAAATTCCATTTAATCTAAGCAATATTTCCAAGGAAGTATTTGTTGTGATCGAACAAATAGCTGCAGAACAAAATATCCGGGTCGTATGGGAGAAAAAAGAAGTCACACACTGGAATCTGATCGGAAGTCCCGGGTATGTAAAACGGATCATGATGAATATTTTGTCAAATGCGGTAAAATATAATAAAGAAAACGGATATATCTACATCAGCTGTCAGGAATTTACATCGGAGCAGGATGGAAGAGTGACGATTGAATTTATCTGCCGGGATACAGGAATTGGTATGACAAAGGATTTCCAGAAACGCCTTTTTGAACCGTTTGCACAGGAGCATACTGGAAGTCGTACAAAATTTTCTGGAACAGGGCTTGGAATGCCGATCACAAAAAAACTGATCGAAAAAATGGGAGGAACGATCACGTTTGAAAGTGAGAAAGAAAAAGGCACAACTTTTGTGATCAAGATTCCATTTAAAATAGATCAGGATGCTGATCGACGTGAAGAACAGGAAACTATATCAGAAAAATCTATAAAAGATCTGAAGATCCTTCTGGTGGAAGATAATGAGCTGAATATGGAAATTGCAGAATTTGTGATTCAGAATGAAGGTGCATCTGTGACGAAAGCATGGAATGGTCAGGAAGCTGTTGAGATATTCCAAAAAAGCAGATCAGATGAATTTGATGTAATCTTAATGGATATTATGATGCCAGTCATGAACGGTTATGAAGCAGCAAAGATGATCCGCACACTGGACAGAGATGATGCAAAAACGGTTCCGATCATAGCAATGACGGCAAATGCGTTCACCGAGGACAGATTAAAGTCAAAAGAATCGGGAATGAATGAACATATTGCGAAACCTATAGATGCAAAATTATTAGTAAAAGTGATCAGTGAATTCGTGGAAAACAAAGAGGAGGATTCGTAATGAAAAAGAGAAAATGGAATAGAGTTATTTCTGTACTTTTGGTGATGGTGACCGTCATATTACTTATGTCAGGATGTGGAAAGAAGAGCGCAAAAAATGAAGAGAAAGATACGATCACAGTATATTTATGGAGCACAAAGCTATATGAAAAATATGCACCATATATTCAGAAACAGCTTCCAGACATTAATATTGAATTTGTAGTAGGCAACAATGATCTGGATTTCTATCGGTTCCTTAAGGAAAATGGCGGATTGCCAGATATCATAACCTGCTGTCGTTTTTCACTGCATGATGCAAACCCACTGAAAGACAGCCTGATGGATCTTTCCACAACCAATGCAGCAGGTGCTGTTTATAATACATACCTCAACAATTTTATGAATCAGGATGGCAGTGTAAACTGGCTTCCAGTGTGTGCGGATGCGCATGGGTTTGTAGTTAACAAAGACCTTTTCAAAAAGTATCATATTCCTCTGCCAACAGATTACAAAAGTTTTGTTTTTGCCTGCCAGGCATTCAATAAGGTAGGGATCCGTGGATTTACGGCAGATTATTTTTATGATTATACTTGCATGGAAACACTGCAGGGACTATCTGCATCAGAGCTGTCTACAGCGGCTGGACGTAAATGGCGTACTGCCTATAGTGACCCTGATAATACAAAGAGAGAGGGTCTGGACAGTAAAGTCTGGCCGGAGGCTTTTGAACGTATGGAGCAATTCATTCAGGATACAGGGTTGAGCAAAGATGATCTGAATATGGATTATGATAAAGTGATGGAGATGTATAAAAGTGGTAAGCTTGCTATGTACTTTGGCAGCTCTTCTGGTGTAAAAATATTTCAGAATCAGGGCATTGATACAACATTTCTTCCATTCTTTCAACAAAATGGCGAAAAATGGATGATGACGACACCATATTTTCAGGTGGCACTGAACCGTAACCTGACAAAGGATGAAACACGCCGGCAGAAAGCAATGAAAGTGTTGAATGTAATGCTGTCAGAAGATGCACAGAACCGGATTGTTTATGATGGTCAGGATATATTAAGCTATAGTCAGGATGTAGATACACATCTTACAGAATATCTCAAAGATGTCAGACCTGTGATCGAAGAAAATCATATGTATATCCGAATCGCATCCAATGACTTTTTCAGTGTATCCCAAGATGTAGTCTCTAAGATGATTTCAGGAAAATACGATGCCAAAGAGGCTTACCGGTCATTTAATACAAAGCTCCTGAAAGAGAAATCTGCTTCTGAGAAGATTGTGTTAGATTCAAAGAAAGCTTATTCCAACCGTTTTCATACCAATGGTGGGAATGAAGCATACTCTGTTATGGCACATACTTTGCGTGACATCTATGGTACGGATGTCTTGATCGCAACAGGAAACAGCTTTACAGGAAGTGTACGGAAGGCAGGATATACAGAAAAAATGGCTGGTAATATGATCATGCCAAATGGTCTTTCAGCTTACAAGCGGAAGATGAGCGGAGCGGAGCTGAAAAAGACGGTCAGAAATTTTGTAGAAGGCTATCAGGGAGGATTCAATCCATTTAACAGAGGTTCTCTGCCTGTGGTCAGTGGTATTTCTGTAGAGATCAAGGAAACGGATGATGGTTATACATTAAGTAAAGTTACAAAGAATGGAAAATCAGTTCAGGATAAGGATACTTTTACTGTAACCTGTCTTGCGACACCACAACATATGGAATCGTATCCAGCGGGTAAAAACATTGTATTTGATGGAGAGGTGAAAGATACCTGGACAAAATGTGTTTTGAAGGGTGATGCCGTTCTCGCAAAGCCTGAAGACTATATGACTCTGAGGTGAGAAGAATGGATGTTAAGAATCATAATATGAACAAAGAAAAACCTATCATGAGAAAACGACTCAAGGTCATTGCTTTTCTTGCATTCTTTCTTGGAATCGTTTTGGCTGTTTCTCAATATTTTGGATTTGTATCGAAAACTGTATATGAGGAAAGTGTTTCTCATCTAACAGAAGTTTTCCATCAGTCGGATAATATGTTAAGGGAACTCTCAAATAAGAATCTGACGTATCTTCATATGTGGAGTAAGTATCTGCAAGATGCTCCAAGTGAAAGCAAAATTCGTGATTATATAGATAAAGCGCAGAAAGATGCGGGATTTTTATATTTTTATTTTCTATCAGCTGACGGTAACTATAAGATGACAACAGGTGAAACAGGGTATCTTGGATTACAGGAAAATATTGAAGATGAGATTCAAAAAGGTAATGATATCATAACCAATGCAGCAGTTCCCGGAAAATCCCAGATGCTTGTTTTTGCCAGCCCGAAGGCTCATGGAAGTTATCAGGGATTTAAATATGATGCAATTGCTATTGCCTATGAAAACGCTGATATAGTAAATGTACTCGATATCTCTGCGTTTAATGGAAAAGCAAAGAGTTATGTTCTTCATCCAGATGGTCGTGTTGTGATCGATCATTCTTTAGAGTCATGGGGAAACGTGTATAACTTTTTTGGCATTTTGAGAGAACATACAGATATCTCCGAAAAAGAGATCCTTGAAATTTCGAAGAAATTTAAAGAGGGACATACAGGTGCGATGTTACTAAATCTGGATGAAAAGGATTATTATCTTGTTTATGAAAAATCAGGCATTCAGGACTGGGTATTTCTGGGACTTGTCCAGGCAGATATCGTCAATGCCAGTATGAACACTTTGCAACTTAGTACGATGCTTCTTGTGGGTGCAGTCGTGCTTTGTATTACAGCAGTCCTTATTGGATTTATTTTACGAAAAAACAGTGTAAGACTGAAGAAAAAAGACACAGAGATCTTGTACAGGGATGAGATGTTTCAAAAGTTGTCAATGAATGTAGATGATGTATTCTTAATGTTGGATGCAAAAACGTATCGGGCAGATTATGTCAGTCCGAATGTAGAAAAACTGTTGGGGATTACCGTAGAACAGATTCGGAAAGATATTTCTGTTTTAGGAGAACTGCATTCTGAGGATACGAAAGATCCGAAGAAGGATCATCTAAAGGAGATTCAGGTTCATGAACAGCAGGAATGGGATTTTGAGTATGTTCATCAGAAAACAGGAGAACGACGCTGGTTTCATAGTGTTGCAATGGGTAGTGAGGTGAACGGAGATAAGAAATATATACTGGTTATGTCGGATCGTACTGCTGACAAGAAAATGAATCAGGCACTTTCTGATGCAGTCCATGCTGCGGAGAATGCCAACCAGGCAAAGAGTACTTTTCTTTCTAACATGTCTCATGATATCCGGACGCCAATGAACGCTATCATTGGGTTTACGACACTGGCTGTGAGCAACATTAATAACAAGAAAATGGTCAGAGATTATCTTGGCAAGATTCTTTCATCCAGCAATCATCTGCTTTCACTGATCAATGATATACTGGATATGAGTCGTATTGAGAGTGGAAAGATCCATCTGGAAGAAACAGAGGTTAGTTTGTCGGATGTACTTCATGACCTGAAGACGATCATCAGTGGGCAGATTCACGCGAAGCAGCTGGAACTTTATATGGATGCCATGGATGTTATGAATGAGGATGTGTATTGCGATAAGACACGGCTAAATCAGATATTGCTGAATCTTTTATCCAATGCAATCAAGTTTACTCCTGCAGGCGGAATGGTTTCTGTTCGGTTGAAACAATATCCGGGAACACAGCGAGAGCGTCAGTTATATGAGATCCGGGTAAAGGATAACGGAATCGGTATGAGTGAGGAATTTGTACAGAAACTTTTTTCTCCTTTTGAGCGGGAGAGAAGTTCTACAGTCAGCAGGACTCAAGGTACAGGACTGGGCATGGCTATTACCAAGAATATCGTGGATATGATGGGTGGAAACATTGAGATTCAGACAGAACAGGGCAAAGGTACGGAATTTATTGTACGACTACCATTGAGGGTCCAGTCTAAGCATCATCGTGTAGAGAAGATCGCAGAGCTCGAAGGTCTTAAGGCATTGGTGATAGACGATGATTTTAACACCTGTGACAGCGTGACAAAGATGCTTGCAAAGGTTGGAATGCGTTCGGAATGGACACTTTCTGGTAAGGAGGCGGTTCTCCGTGCAAGGCAGTCTATAGAGCTGGGAGATGCATTCCATGCCTATATCATCGATTGGCGGCTGCCAGATATGAATGGTATAGAAGTTACCCGACAGATTCGCAGTCTTGGTGATGATACACCGATCATTATCCTGACTGCTTACGACTGGTCAGAGATCGAAGCGGAAGCAAGAGCAGCAGGAGTCAATGCATTTTGTGCGAAACCAATATTTATGTCAGATATCAGAGATACTTTGATGACAGCGATCGGTCAGAAGCAGGCGAGCACGGATGATAATATTCTTCCGACAGCAAGTTCAGATTTCAGAGGCAGAAGTATCCTGCTTGTGGAAGACAATGAATTAAATAGTGAGATTGCACTGGCGATTCTTAATGAATATGGATTCCAGGTTGATACAGCAGAAAATGGAGCAGAGGCAGTTGAGAAGATCAGGAATTCAGCACCAGGCGATTATGAGCTTGTACTTATGGATATTCAGATGCCTGTAATGAATGGATATGAGGCTGCAAAGCAGATCCGTGCACTGGATGATCCAGCACTGGCAGAAATTACGATCCTTGCTATGACTGCCAATGCTTTTGATGAAGATAGAAAGAAAGCACTGGAATGTGGTATGGATGGATTTTTATCCAAACCAATTGTTATTGAGGAATTGATCCATACGTTACAGACCAATTTGAAATAAATGAAAGGAAGCGATATCTATTTTATTCACAAAAATTTCGAAATCTCTTAAGAAAATCTTTGACAAAATGTAACAATGGAGAATCGAAACGTGATATAATAAAAAACAAGTGTCTATAGAACTCACATGACACAACATAAGACAAGTTTACGAAACATAAGAAGATGAGGAGGGCATAAAGATGCCTGGTATTATTTTAGAAGGAGGAACATTTCGTCCAATCTTTAGTGCAGGAGTGATGGATGCACTGTTGGATGAAGATATCATGTTTCCTTATATGATCGGAGTATCTGCGGGAATCTGTGATGGTTTTTCCTATATATCCAAACAAAAGGAAAGAAATTTAAAGATCCTGATGAACCACAGGAATGATAAAAGATACATGGGAGCGAGGAATCTATTGAAAGATAGAAGTCTTTTTGGACTGGATTTCGTATATGACACGATCCCAAACAAACTGTATCCATTTGACTGGAAGACATTCAATGAATACAAAGGAACGATCAAGGTCGGTGTGACAAATGCATGGACAGGGAAGGCAGAATACAAAGATGGAATGAAACTGGATAAGAAGTGTACGATGCTTCGAGCAACTTGTGCGATCCCGTTTGTATTTCCAACGATCAAAGTAGATGGAAAGCCTTATTATGATGGTGGAATTGCAGATCCGATTCCGATCAGACGATCAATAGAAGATGGGAATGAGAAGAATCTGATCGTACTGACAAGGCCAGAAGGGTATAGAAAAGAATTAAGTAAGAGTAACAAAGCTGCGGCAAAACTTCTCAAGAGAAAATATCCACATTTACCGGAACTGCTGTTAAATCGTCATATAAGATATAACAAAACAGTTAGGTATTGTGAGCAGTTAGAGAGGGAAGGAAAGGCAGTGATCCTAAGACCGGAATATACGATCGATAGTCTGGAGAAAGACATTGATGTATTAAAACAAACGTATGATATGGGATACCGTGTCACAAAAGAGAATATAAACCGAATTAAAGAATTATTTTAGACGACTCTTTATGCCTGTTCCACTGGACGGAAGAAGCTCGATAAGATATACTTTATAAGATTAAGACAAAGGAGGAATCGGGCGATGGCAAGAATTGAAGAATCAAAACGAACTTATATAGAAGAACTTGCGACCAATCCAAGAGTCAACCTGATGGTTTTATCGGAACGAATCGATATTGTGTTTCATGAAGACGAAAGTGAAGTATCTCTGGCAGAGAAGATAGCAGAGAAACTTTATGATATGCCACAATTGATCACTAAGTTATTACAGCAGGAAGCAATCGAATTCTTGCTACAATGCTGGGATATGGAAGGTGAGAGTCTGATTGCTGAGATGTACGCAAGAGAGATTGAGCAGTTACATTTTCTTGGATTTCTCTCATATGAAGACGATACGATCTTATTGAATATAGAAGCAAAGGATAATTTTTTCTTCTCTCTGAAAAGCCGCAGAGTTCAGGAAGAGTTAGAAGAGGGTACCAGACTTGAGAATATTCTCTTTGGAATGTTGTTTTTATATGGTATTTTAGATATTTATGAGTGCTGCCAGATGATCCAGGAAGAGATGTTTCCAGAGCTGACTTATGATGAGTTGGAAGAATTTATATTACTCCGTATTGTATTCTGGCAGTCAGGAATCTTATTAAGAAATCAGATGAATTCAAGACTGTTACTGGCAAGCCGTGAGGTAGAAAATCGTAACGAAGTATTTATTCAGTGGAGCCTTAGGGAAGATCTATCATGGAAACGTTACAGTGAAGATGAATATAAGAATCTGGCACTAGGCAATGGAATTGGAGGCTGGGATGGAATCCCGGAATTATATGATTTTGTGATGAAGAATATCGAGAATGATCAGTATAAGGTTATGATGATCGTAAAATCACTGGTCGTTAAGATTCAAAATGGATTGACTTATGAAGAGATTACATCTGCATATGTGAATCTTCTGGACGAAGAAGATAAAGAACATCAAAGGATTCTTTGTGAATTGATCCGTACGCTTTATAAAACTGTACCATTATATAGTCTCAAGGGACATACGAGAACAGAAGTGGAAGAAGAAAGCCAAGAAGCAAGATTTCATGTGATTCAGGGTGGTAAAGAGTAAGGAGGAAGCGAATGAGACAGTCAACTGTATTAGTAGTAGATGACGAGAAAGAGATTGCTGACTTTATTGAATTATATTTAAAGAATGAAAATTATAATGTACATAAATTTTACAATGGAAAGGATGCCTTGGCGTGTGTAGAACATGAGAATATTGATCTGGCGATCCTTGATGTGATGCTGCCAGATATTGATGGATTTGAGATTTTAAAACAGATCCGTTTAACACACAATTTCCCTGTGATCATGCTGACAGCGAAAGTATCTTCCATGGATAAGATCAATGGATTGACATTGGGAGCTGATGATTATATTGAGAA
>UMFZ01006686.1_pt1 | contig 15307 bp, 13 predicted proteins | sample 1965141 | NCBI WGS metagenome assembly UMFZ01 (sample SAMEA4836059, study PRJEB28245) | human gut metagenome | biome: gut microbiome; material: fecal sample | place: Denmark | collected 2008
TTAGATAGTATACCATACTGTCTAACAAATGGGGTGCAGTTCATTTTTGAGTGGCCGTTTTTTTATTCATGCACATACACCGTTTCACTGGGGGTCAGCGTCACGGTAAAATCCATATCGCTGTAGTTGGAGAGCGTGACCTCGGTGTCCTCGGTCAGGGTGATGTGGCGGAGCGTATCGACATAGTCGGGGTCGCCGTAGAGCCATGCGCTGCAGTACATCGTGCGGGTATTTTCCATCGGCAGGACAAAGGAAAAATATCCGGTGCCCGCCGTGCAGGTCACATCGTAGACTCCCGGCTCAAGGTCCTCGCCTACCAGAAGATACAGGCTCTCATCGCTGTCGCTGAGGGTGTACGCCGCATCGCTGACCAGCGGATTGGGTGCGGTCTCGGTGGGCAGCGCATCGACCTGGGCGTTGCTGCTGTGGAAGTACAGCGTGCCATTGCCGCTCAGAAACAGCACGGTGCCTGTCGGCAGAGACACATCGTCCCGCTCACTGTCGATGGCGTCATAGTCGTTGGAGGACAGATCCTCGTAGATTTCAACACCGTGCTCATCGCTGACGATGTGCAGGTCAATGGATGTATTGCCCTCGGCACACTGGATGGTGTAGGTGCCCTCGGGCAGATCCTGCCCTACGGTGTATAGGCCCGCAGTCAGGCTGCCATCCCAGTCCGCACCCGCGGCGGGCACAGTGCCGCGCAGGTCGTCATAGGCGTTGCTGTATTCTGCCGCCTGCTCCTCGACCAATTGTTCTTCGGCTGACTCGACAGGGAAGGAAAACGATGTGCTGTAAGATATTTGGCGCTGAAGCGCAACATACAGGATGGGCAGAACCATAAACAGCGCGGCAACGATGATGACCCACGCGGCGGCGTTTTTGCTGCGCTTGGCAGCGCGTAGTTCCACGGTGCTGACCGTGCGCACGGTGGGGCGCGGTGCTGCGTGGCGGTCGCTGCCGCTCTCGTGTACATGGGCGGTGCGTTCTTCCTCGTCGTAGCCGTCCACCTTGGGGCGGTTGCCTGCGGGCCGCACGCGGTGGAGAACATCCTCGCCGTTGACGCGGTGATAGTGGGCACTCTCGCCCCGCAGGGTGTAGCTGTGCTCTGGCGGGATGGGCAGACCACAGTCCTCACACCGGCCATTGACGACCCGTCCGCCGCATAGGCTGCATTTTTGCATAGGGACACCTCCTCTTTTGCCTTTATTATACAGGATAGCGTAGGAAATAGCTAGAGGGGCGGAAAAATAAAAAAGCCTCCCTTGTCAAAGGGAGGCTCAGCTTTAGGCATTCGCTGCCCGTTTTGCAGCCGTCTTTCTGTGCAGCTGCTCGGAAAAAACCGTCATCAATACCAGCATCAGCAGCAGGACAAAGGGATACAGTTTCATCGTGATATTCTGCGCCAGAACGCCGAAAAGCGGTGAAAGGAGCGTGCTGCCGGTGTAGGCGGCGGCCATCTGCAGGCCGGTCATTGACATGCTGAGATTCTTGCCGAAGTTGGACGGCGTCTCGTGAATGATGCTGGGGTAGATCGGTGCGCAGCCCAGTCCTGCGACCACAAGGCCGACCGGCAGCAGCGCATTGCCGAAGGGCAGCAGGATCAGCACAATACCCACGGCGTTCAGAAGCTGTCCCATGCGGATCATCTGCTGATCGTTGAATTTCATCGTCAAAAAGCCGCTGAAAAACCGTCCGACTGTGATGCCTACGTAAAACAGGCTCGCCCAGCTGGCGGCGGTCATTGCGTCCAGACCGCGGGTCAGGGTGCAGTAACTGGCGGCCCACATACCGGCGATCCCCTCAACACCGCTGTAAAACGCAAAACAGAGCATTACCTCCGGCACACCGGAGACTTTCAGCAGTTCGGAAATCGTGCGGTGTTCCGGGGTAAACTCCTCCCCCGCTCCGGCGTCGGCGGGGGTCTGCCACAGCGGCAGGCTGAACAGCAGCAGCGCCGTCAGCACAAACTGCAGAACGGACACTATGCGGTAGCCGTTCTGCCAGGTGCTGCCCGCCAGTGCCCAGCCCATGATGACCGGGCCGCCCGCCGCGCCGATGCCCCACATACAGTGCAGCCAGCTCATGTGGCGGCTCTCGTAGTGCAAGGCCACATAGTTGTTCAGCGCAGCGTCTACGCTGCCGGCGCCGAGGCCGTAAGGAATGGCCCACAAACACAGCTGCCAGAACTGTGTGCAGGTTGAAAAGCCGAACAGTGCCACGGCGGTGGTGGCCACGCTCAGTGCCGTGACCCGCCCAGTGCCGAGGCGGGTGTTGAGCCGCTCGCTGGCAAGGCTGGACACGATGGTCCCGGCGGAGATAATCATCGATACGCCGCCCGCCCAGGCGACGCCCGCGCCCAGCTGCGGGTACATGCTGGGCCACGCCGCACCCAGCAGCGCGTCCGGCAGGCCCAGACTAATGAAGGCCAGATAGATGATGGGCAGAAGCAGAGAAACCATAGTAAATACCTCTTGACTTTTTGTGATTGCGATACTATGATTATATCATCAAACGGAAGGAAATAAAGGCACTATTCCCGTGGAATTCCGGTATAATTTCGCCAAAAATGGAGATGAACAGAAGATGGCACTGTCTGTATGCAGAACGGTCATAGACGATTTTGCCCGGGAACTGCTGAAACACGGCACGGCAGCGTTCCCCATCGCCTGCTACCATGACGATTTGCAGACCGAGCCGGTCCCTTGGCATTGGCATGAGGAACTGGAAGTGCTGGTGGTCAGCGAGGGCACGATCCTGGCCACTGCCGCCGGGGAAAAATACCGCCTGGAAAAGGGCGAGGGGCTGTTTATCAACGCAGGCGTGCTGCACGGCGACTGGCCGCTGAACGCTGGGCCATGCCGCCTGCACAGCATGGTGTTCCACCCGCGGCTGGTGGGCGGCAGCCCGGACAGCGTTTTTTGGCAGAAATATTTGCAGCCGCTGCTGACCGACCCCAGCCGCCCCTGCGCCGTGCTGCGTCCCGGTGTGGAATGGCAGCGTGAGGCGATGAACCAGATGGAGCGGGCGTTCCGCGCGGTGGTCAACGAGCAGCCCGGGTATGAGTTCAAGGCCCGCGCGGCGCTGTCGGAAATGCTGTTCCAGCTGGTGGGCCACGCCCCGGCAGTGCAGGCGCTGCCGAAAAAAGCCCTGCGCAGCGCCGACCGCATCAAGACGATGCTGCAATTCATCCAGGAGCATTACGCCGAGGACGTGTCGGTGGAGCAGATCGCGGCCAGCGCGGCCATCAGCCCCAGCGAGTGCCTGCGGTGCTTCCATGACATGATCGGCACAACGCCGAACCAATACCTGAGGGACCAGCGCACCCAGCGTGCCGCTGAGCTTTTGTGCGACACGGGGTTACAGGTGTCGGAAATCGCGGCGCAGTGCGGTTTCCAGGATGCCAGCTATTTTGCCCGCGCGTTTCGACAGGTCTACGGCTGCGGACCGACGGAGTACAGGAGAAAGGCAAGGAGAGCGGGGGCGGTGTAGCGGGAAAAGCCCCTCAGACCGGTTTCGCGGCCGGAGGGGGCTTTGGCACATTGCCGCTGTTACCAATAAAAAATACCGCTGTCAATTTCCTGACAGCGGTATTTTTATAAACCGAAATTAGCCGTTATTCACGCGGTTCTTGATTTCATCAACAACCTTGGCGGTGAAGGCATCCAGTTCCATCGTCGTGGTCTCGCCCTTGCGGTCGCGGACGCTGATGTTGTTGGCCTCGACTTCCTTCGCGCCCAGAACCAGCATATACGGTACGCGGTCAACCTGCTGGGCCTGGCGGATCTTGTAGCCAATCTTCTCGTTGGACTCATCCAGCACAACGCGGACACCGGCGGCCTGCAGCTTGGCGGCCACGTCCTTGGCGTAGTCCAGCGTCTTTTCGCTGACCGGCAGCACCTTGACCTGCGTCGGGGCCAGCCAGGTCGGGAAACGGCCCTTCGTCTCCTCGATCAGGTAGGCCATGAAACGGTCAAGAGAGCCGAGGATGGCGCGATGCAGCACGACGGGGGTCTTTTCGCTGCCGTCCTTGTCCACATAGGTCAGGTGGAACTTGGCGGGCAGGCAGAAGTCCAGCTGGCAGGTGGACAGCGTGTACTCGGCACCGACGGCGGGCTTGACGTTGACGTCCAGCTTCGGGCCGTAGAACGCGGCCTCGCCGATCTCCTCGGTGAAGTGGATGCCCAGCTCGGTCAGGACCTCGCGCAGGGCGTTCTCGGCATGGTTCCACATGGCGTCGTCGTCATGGTATTTCTTCTTGTCAGCGGGGTCGCGCAGGGACAGAACACAGCGATAATCCGTGATGTTGAAGTCCTTGTAGACGTCGAAAATCAGGGCGCAGACATTGGCAACTTCGCTCTTGATCTGCTCGGGCGTGCAGAACAGGTGGGCGTCGTTCTGGCAGAAGTGGCGGCCGCGCTCGATGCCCTTCAGCGTGCCGGAGGACTCATAGCGGAAGTCGTGGGCAATCTCGCCGATGCGGATAGGCAGCTGGCGGTAGCTGTGGGGCTGGTTGGCGTAAATCATCATGTGATGGGGGCAGTTCATGGGGCGCAGCACGTAGCTCTCGCCCTCCATCTCCATGGCGGGGAACATATTCTCGCGGTAGTGATCCCAGTGACCAGAGGTCTTGTACAGGTTCACCGTGCCGATGCAGGGGGTCATGACGTGCAGGTAGCCGCGCTCGCGCTCCTTGCCCTTGATATAATCTTCCAACTGCTGCCAGACGGTGTAACCGTTGGGCAGGAACATCGGCAGGCCGCGGCCGACGAGGTCGTCGGTCATGAACAGGCGCATTTCCTTGCCGATCTTGCGGTGGTCGCGCTCACGGGCCTCCTGCTGCTGCTTCTCCCAGGCATCCAGCTCCTCCTGATTGCGGAAGGCCACGCCGTTGATGCGGGTCAGCATCTTGTTCTCTTTGTCGTTCTTCCAGTACGCGCCGGACTGCTGGGTGATTTTAAACGCCTTCAGCGCCTTGGTGTAGGTCAGGTGGGGTCCGATGCACATATCAACGTACTCGCCCTGCTGGTAGAAGCTGAACTCGGTCTCGTCGGCCAGATCGGCCATATGCTCGATCTTGTAGTGCTCCTGGCGCTCCTCCATCAGCTTGACAGCCTCGTCGCGGGGCAGGATGAACGGCTTGATGGGAAGATTCTCCTTGCAAATCTTCTTCATCTCTTTTTCGATGGCGGCCAGGTCCTCGTCGGTCAGCTTGGTGTCGCCAAGGTCGACGTCATAGTAGAAGCCGTTCTCGGTGGCAGGGCCGAAGGCAAAGTCCGCCTGCGGGTAGAGGCGCTTGATGGCCTGGGCCATGATGTGGGCTGCCGTGTGGCGCAGAACGTGCAGTTCTTCTTCCTGCGGGCACTCGGCAACGGTGCCGTCCTTGTAGATGATCTTCATGATTGTACGCTCCTTTTGCATTTGTGCAATAAAAAACGCTCCATCCCTCACATTCAAAAAGGGATGAAGCGGTAAGCTCCACGGTTCCACCCAAATTGCGCTTATATATAAGGTAAGCGCCGCTCGTGTCGGCTGTAACGGGCCGTACCCGGCGGAGGTTCGCCCCCGCGCTCGGCAGTGGTAAGGCTGCGGGCCGCTGCAAGACCGCTTGCACCACGCAACGTTTGCTGCGGCGGTCGTCTCTGATACAGAACCCTGCATCCCGGTTGTCTGCCTCATGGCTTTGTACAGGATGAAGTTAAACTATTTATAGCACAAGTGCGGCTTTAAGTCAAGTAGAAAAATTTGGAATGTTGAGGCTGTAGGGGCCGCACATGTGCGGCCCGCAACGTAAAGGCAAGCAGGCGTCTGTCATAAAGCTGCGGGCCGGGCATGCCCGGCCCCTACATACATACCTCCGCCAGTTTGCACAAAAAACTTTCCACTCCCCTGCCCTGCCCATGTAAAACGCCGAAGTTATTAAATATACATTGACTTTACATATTTATGCAGTTATACTGTATACATCAACCAAGTGAGGGCTTGGGAAGGTACAAACATTTGAGATACAATGAATCGAGGAGATCATCATGAAAAAGATTACTGCTCTGATGCTCAGCTCCGCTATGATGCTGAGCCTGGCCGCCTGCGGCGGTTCCGCTTCCACCGAGACTGTTTCCAGCGAGGCTGCTTCTTCTGAGGCTGCATCCTCCGAGGCCGTTTCCACCGAGGAGGCCGCTTCTGCCGACGCTGCCGAACTGACCACCGTCACCGCCGGCAAGCTGACGATGTCCACCAACGCCGCCTTCCCCCCGTATGAGATGACCACCGACAGCGGTGACTTTGAGGGCATCGATGTTGAGGTCGCCGGTGCTATTGCTGAGAAGCTCGGCCTGGAGCTGCAGGTTGATGACATGGACTTTGACGCCGCCCTGCTGGCTGCCCAGAACGGCAAGAGCGACATCGTCATGGCCGGTGTCACCGTCACCGACGAGCGCCAGAAGGTCATGGACTTCTCCGACACCTACGCCGAGGGCATCCAGTCCATCATCGTGCCCGAGGATTCCGACATTGCCTCTGCTGACGATCTGACAGGCAAGGCCATCGGCACCCAGCGCGGCACTACCGGTTACATTTACTGCACCGACGACTTCGGTGAGGACAACGTCATCGCCTACGACGACGGTCTGACCGCTGTGCAGGCCCTGAACAACGGTCAGGTCGACGCCGTCGTTATCGACAACGCCCCGGCTAAGTCCTTCGTGGAGGCTAACCCCGGCCTGAAGATCCTGGACACCGCTTACGCCCAGGAAGACTATGCCATCGGCGTTGCTAAGGGCAACACCGCTCTGCTGGACGCCATCAACAGCGCCCTGGAAGAGCTGCAGGCTGACGGCACCCTGCAGGCCATCGTGGACAAGTACATCACCGCTGAATAAGCGCTTTGCAGCAAGCGGAAAGGCACGCCGGGCCCCGGCGCGCTTTTCTTTTATTTAGTGTGATTTTTCCCGGGAATATGGTATAATACAAATATCGCGCTGTAGGGGCCGCATATATGCGGCCCGCAACCTTCCCGCAGGCAAGAGTTTGCCGGAAAGCCGCGGGCCGGGTATGCCCGGCCTCTACAGGTGTGCTGAATTCAAACAGAAAGAAAGGTTGTGTTGCGGATGGAAGCACAGTTTGAAGCGCTCTCTGAGCTGGCAAAAAGCGGCGAGAAGCTGAACTTCGGGCAGGACTTCTTCGTAAAATTCTACCAGGCATTTCTCTACTCGGACCGCTGGCAGCAGTACATCAAGGGCGTGGGCACCACCCTGCTGGTCACGGCCATTGCGCTGGTGCTGGGCGTGCTGCTGGGGGCCATCGTGGCTATGATCCGCGTGGGCCACGCCCAGCAGAAACCCCACCACCGCAACCCCATCCTTGGCGTGCTGAACGCTGTGTGCAAGGTGTATGTCACGGTCATCCGCGGCACGCCTATGATGGTGCAGCTGCTCATCATGAGCATGGTCATTTTCGCCAGCAGCCGTAACTTTACGATGGTCGGTGCGCTGGCGCTGGGTATCAACTCCGGCGCGTATGTCTCCGAAATCATCCGCGGCGGCCTGATGGCCGTTGACCCCGGCCAGATGGAAGCCGGCCGCAGCCTGGGTCTTAACTACATGACCACGATGTTTGAGATCATTATTCCCCAGGCCATCCGCTCCATCCTGCCGTCCCTGGGCAACGAGTTCATCATGCTGCTGAAGGACTCCTCCCTGATTACGGTCATCGGCGGCAAGGAGCTGCTGTATGCCGCTCAGGGCATCATGAACCGCACCTACGAGGCTATGTTCCCACTGCTGGGCGTTGCGGCTGTGTACCTGGTGCTGGTCATGCTGTTCAGCGCATTGCTGGCAAAATTTGAGAGGAGGCTGGCGCAAAGTGATCGACGTTAAAGGACTGAAAAAGAACTACGGCGGCCTTCAGGTGCTGAAAGGCGTGGATTTGACCATCAACAAGGGTGACTGCGTTGTATTGGTCGGCCCCTCCGGCTGCGGCAAATCCACGTTCCTGCGCTGTTTGAACCGGCTGGAAGAGCCGGATGGCGGCCACATCATCTTCAACGGCAAGGAAGTCACCGATCACGACATTGACCATGTGCGCCAGAAGATGGGCATGGTGTTCCAGCATTTCAACCTTTTCCCCCACCTGACGGTGAAGAAGAACATCACGCTGGCCCCTGTGCGTCTGGGCCTGATGAAGCAGCCCGAGGCCGACGCCAAGGCCATGGAGCTGCTGGAGCGCATCGGTCTGGCCGACAAGGCGGACACCTACCCCAACATGCTGTCCGGCGGCCAGAAACAGCGCATCGCCATCGTGCGTGCGCTGGCCATGAACCCCGACGTGCTGCTGTTTGACGAGCCGACCTCCGCCCTTGACCCCGAGATGGTCGGAGAGGTTTTGGAACTGATGAAGGAGCTGGCCCGCGGCGGCATGACGATGGTCTGCGTCACCCACGAAATGGGCTTTGCCCGCGAGGTGGCGAACCGAATTATCTTTATCGATGAGGGCGTCGTCAAGGTCGACAAACCCCCGAAGGAGTTCTTCGCCAACCCCGAAAACGAGCGCTTGAAAGCATTCTTGTCGAAGGTGCTGTAATTGCATAGAAAAAGCGGTCTGCCGATAGATTTTCGGCAGGCCGCTTTTCGCTTTTATTATGTTGAGTTGTAGGGGCCGCATATGTGCGGCCCGCAGCCTTCCGGGAAACGCCCATTGCCTTTCACGACCGGGCCGGGTATGCCCGGCCTCTACTATTATTATAAACGCTTTGGCAAGTTGATTCTTTGCGCATAATGTGGTAAAATAGCACTATTACTATGGATAATTGTGCGACTACGACTTTACACATAAGGAACAGGTATTTTTATGGCTGAAAATCTGCAAACCACCCGCCCGGCCGAGGAGGGCTGGACCACCGTTATACGGCCCAAAACAGGCTGGTTCGATATTGATTTGAACGAGCTGTGGCGCTACCGCGACCTCATCACGATGTTTGTCAAGCGCAACTTTACCGTGCTGTACAAACAGACGATTCTAGGCCCGGCGTGGATCATTCTGAATCCGCTTATCACCACTATCATCTTCAATGTTGTGTTCGGCGGCATGGCCAATATGCCCACCGACGGCGTACCCGGCTTTTTGTTCTACATGGCGGGCAACACGGTCTGGACGTTTTTCGCCAACTGCGTCAACAACACGGCCAATACGTTTGTAACAAACTCGCAGGTGTTCGGCAAGGTCTACTTCCCCCGCCTGACCATGCCCATCAGCCAGGTGCTGACAAGCCTTATCAACTTTGGCATCCAGGCGGCCATGTACCTGATTTTCTGGGGCTATTTCTTCGCCACGGGCAGCGGCATCACCTTTACGCTGTGGGCGCTGGCGATTCCCTTCGTCATGCTGGAAGTCATGCTGCTGGGCCTCGGCGTCGGCATCATCGTTTCCTCTTTAACGACGAAATATCGCGATTTGGCCATCGCCGTGGGCTTCGGCGTGCAGCTTTGGATGTACGCCTCCCCCGTTGTCTACCCGCTGTCGATGCTGGACAATTCCCCGCGTCTGAAAGTGCTGGTCCAGCTAAACCCCATGACGTCGCCCATCGAGATTTTCCGCATGGCGACCTTAGGCACCGGCACGGTCACGGTGTTTGGCATCGTGTACAGTCTGATTTTTACCGCTGCGGCGCTGGTTTTGGGCGTTGTGCTGTTCAGCCGCATTGAAAAAACGTTTATGGATACGGTGTAAGAAAGGGGCGCTTGAATTATGTCTGCAACAGAAAAACGCCCTGTCATCGAAGTTTCGGGGCTGAAAAAACAGTACAAGCTCGGCCAGATCGGCGGCGGCACGCTGACGCATGACCTGCAAAGCTGGTGGGCCCGCGTGCGCGGGAAGGAGGACCCGAACACCGTCATCGGCACCGACCAACGGCTGTTTGGGCAAACCTTTATGGCACTGAACGGTGTTGACCTGACCGTCTACCAGGGCGAGGCGCTGGGCATCATCGGCCGCAACGGCGCGGGCAAATCTACGCTGTTAAAGCTGCTCTCCCGCATCACGGCCCCTACCGAGGGCGAAATCAAGATTCGCGGCCGCGTGGCGTCGATGCTGGAGGTCGGCACCGGCTTCAACAACGAAATGACAGGCCGCGAGAACATCTATATGAACGGCGCGATTCTCGGCATGACCCGCGCCGAAATCGATGCAAAACTGCCGCAGATCATCGAATTTTCCGAGTGCGGCGATTTTATTGACACCCCCGTCAAGCGCTACTCCAGCGGTATGTTCGTGAAACTTGCCTTTGCCGTGGCCGCGCACCTCGACAGTGAAATTATGGTCATGGACGAGGTGCTGGCCGTCGGCGACATGAAATTCCAGCAGAAATGCTTAGGAAAAATGAGCGACGTTGCCAACCAGGACGGCCGCACGGTGCTGTATGTCAGCCATAATATGTCAACGATCCGTCAGCTTTGCACCCGCTGCGTCGTGCTGGACAAGGGCAAGGTCATCTTTGACGGCGACGTCGAGCAGGCTATCGCGGTCTACATGGACACCACCGACGTCAACGTCGTCCACTACGATTTGGCCGATGTGGCCCGCATGACCGGCAGTGCCGGCAAGCGGTTCCGGCTGGAAACGTTGGACTTCGTCGGGAAAGAATCGAGCGTCTTTGCCGACACCGAGAAGATGCGCGTGAAAATCACCTGGCGCGTGTCGGAGCCGTTCGCGGGCATCCACATGAAGATGAACCTCCACGCGCGGGATTCGACGCCGGTGGGCATCACCCACCCGGTGGACCTCGGCCCTGCCGAGCCGGGCAAGGTCTACGCCTCGGTGTTTGAGTTTGACCCGAGCCTGCTGGGCGAGGGACAGTATTTCTTCTACCTTGATATTTTTGACGGCGCACTGGCTCACGCGGTCTGTCTGGACAAGCCTGTGACCGAGTTCGCCTTTGAAGTGACCAACAGCGACCTGACGATGCCCGAGTGGGCGTCCGGCTGGGGGCGCATCCACTTCCCGCCGGTCAAGCTGGTGCAGGAGTAAGCCATGAAACCGAATTTGTACATCTGCCACACGGCCTATCAGGTTTTGGTAGACCTGCTGCGGGCCGGGCGCTGCGCCTGTGAAAATGGACCCCACACGATGGTGCTTTCCGCATCCGTGCCCGACACCGCCGCGCTGGCGGCCCGGCTGGACGCGGCCGGCGTTGTTAAGACAGTCATTGTGGACGAGACAAAGTGGCCCGGCACAGTGACAGGCCCCTTTGCCCACCAGCGTGCGGCGCGGGCGTTTGAGAAGCTGTGCGGCTGGAAATTTGACCGCGCAGCGTATGAAAATGTGTATATCCACAACGATTGGAGCGTGCTGGGCCGCTATATGCAGGACTGCCGCGCCGGGTATATCTTGTGTGAGGACACGTTCGGCAGCACCCTTGGCCCCGACCAGCATCTTGTGACCGATCAGCGCGCGGCGGCCGACTTTGCCGCGAAACAGCGCGGAAAAGGCTACCTCTACTGGGGCGACAGCCCATGGTGCGTGCGCATCGAGAGCGAGGACGCCGCGAAGTGTACGCTGTTCCCCGCTGCGCGCATGGTGACGGATAGCAAGGCCATACTGTTGGAGAGCCTGACCGATGCCGAAAAAGCGCTGGTGCGCCGCATATTTTTGACCCAGCCCCTGCCCGAAAAGGCCGACGGCGCAACGCTTTTGCTGCCCCGCAGCTTTGTGGCGGACGGACTGATGACCCAAGGACAGCAGGACGCGATGTTCAAGGCGGTGGCGGAAAAATATGCCGTTGGGCCGCTGTTTATCAAGACCCACCCCCGGGACACGACGGACTATAAAGCTCTGTTCCCTGACGCTACCGTGTTGGAGCGCACGATGCCCAGTGAGGTGCTGAACTTCTGTCTGCCCTTCCATTTTGCCCGCGCCGTGACCGTGCAGAGCTTTGTTTTGCGCGGGTTCACCGCGGCGGATGAAAAAATCCACCTGACGCTGGACGAGGCGAGGGCGCTGGTGTGAAGGGTTGCAACTGTAGGGGCGGGACATGTCCCGCCCTCAACCTGATCGTAATAGAGCGCTTTCCGTAAAGCTGTGGGCCGGGCATGCCCGGCCCCTACATGCGTGGTTCATTTTATATATAAGCCAAATATGCGAGGTATAATACCATGAAAACAATCGCCGTTATCCCCGCGCGTTACGCCAGTACCCGGATGCCGGGCAAGCCGCTGGCGGATGTGCTGGGCAAACCGATGATCTACTGGGTCTACCAGGCCGCCAAGGCCTGCCCGAAGCTGGACGATGTGCTTATTGCCACCGACGACGAGCGCATTGCCGACGCCTGCAAAGCCTACGATATGCGCTACTTGATGACCAGCCCTGACCATGATACCCCCACCGGGCGCATCTGGGAGGTCAGCACCGTGGAGGATGCAGACCTCTACTTGCAGCTGATGGGCGACGAACCGCTGGTCAACCCGGCCGCGTTTGACCTGATCCTGCCCAGCACCCTGCCCGAGGATCCTTATTATGTCGCCGTACTGACCAATATTATGGAACACCCGGCGGATGTCATCGATTTCTCCAATCAAAAGGTCGTGACGAACGCCGCGCGGGAGATTCTGCTGATTTCCCGCAGCCCCATCCCCTACCCCAAAGGCACGCTGGATTTTGAGTACGAGAAAGTCACCGGCATTCAGCTGTACAGCAAGCAGGCGCTGAAATTCTACCACGAGACGCCGAAATCCATCCTGGAAAAGGCCGAGGAAAACGACATGATGCGCTTTATCGAAAACGGCCACAAGGTACACGCCATCGTCAGCCCTTACAAGACGGTCAGTGTGGATACGCCTAAAGATTTGGCGCTGGTAAATGAAATATTGAAGGAGAAGCAGCATGGCTGATATCAAACTGCTGGACTGCACCCTGCGTGACGGCGGCTATGTCAACAGCTGGCAGTGGGGCTTCGGCTCTGCGAGGCGCATCATCCAGACGCTGACCCGCGCGGGCGTGGACGTCGTCGAGGTGGGCTTTCTGCGCAATGTGGACGGCTACGACCCCGACGTGACGGTCTGCAACACCATCGAGGAGCTGAACCGCCTGCTGCCCGACGAGAGCCAGCGTGGCCACACGATGTATTCCGGCATGGCGATGCGCTCGAACTACGATATCTCGAAGCTGTCCCCCTACGACGGCCACGGCATCGAAATTATCCGCATCACCGCCCATGACTACGACATTAAAGACGGCATGGACTTTGCCCGCCGCATCAAAGAACTGGGTTACAAAGTCTCCATCAACCCCATTAACATCATGGGGTACAGCGACAAAGACCTGCTCTGGATCTTTGAGCAGGTCAACGAGATCCACCCCTGGCAGTTCTCCATCGTGGATACCTTCGGCAGCATGCGCCGCCGTGACCTGGAGCGCATTGTCAGCATGGCCGACCACAACCTGGCCCCGGATATCCGGCTGGCGCTGCACCTGCATGAGAATATGGCCCTGAGCTTCTGTCTGGCACAGGAGTTCTTGGACAAGCATCTGCGCCGCGACCTGGCCGTGGACGGCAGCCTGATGGGCATGGGGCGCATCCCCGGCAACCTGCCCATTGAGCTGATCGCCGACTATATGAACGAGTATTTCGGCGGCCACTACAACATTGATGATTTGATGGACGCCATCCAGGACCACATTGCGCCCATCAAGGGTGAGTGCGCCTGGGGCTACACCCCGGCCTACTTCCTGTCGGCCAAGTTCAATCTGCATCGTAACTATGCCGAACATTATCTTGGCAAGGGCGATTTGACGAACCGCGACATCAACCACATCCTGGCGGCCATCGCGCCGGACAAAAAGACTGTGTTTGACGCCGCCTACGCTGATACGCTCTACACCGAGTACAAGAACCGCCGCACCGACGACACTGCCGCGCTGGCTGCCTTGCAGGCCGCCTTTGCGGGGAAAACCGTGCGGGTGCTGGCCCCCGGCGCAAGCCTTGCCACCGAGGCAGGCCGTGCGGCCGTGGCGGCGGCACAGGCTGACGTGACCGTCTCGGCCAACTTTGTGCCGGAGTTTGTCAAGCCGGACTATGCGTTCTTCACCAACGCCAAGCGCTTTGATGAGGACGCCGCCTACCCCTGCCCGCTGATTTTGACGAGCAACCTGCGCGCTGACAAGGGCGCGGCGGTCGTCAACTATGACCGCCTCTCCGCCACCGATGCCCAGGGCGGCAACAGCGTTTTGATGCTGCTGCGGCTGCTGCGGCTCTGCGGCGCGGCTAAGGTGCTGCTGGCCGGTGCCGACGGCTACAAGGCGGGCACGGCGGCCTACGCTGACGCCGGGCTGCACACCCACACCGGGCGCGGCGCGGCCTACAACGCCCAGATGGCGGGGGCCATCCGCGCGGCGGGCCTGTCGGTGGCGTTCATCACCCCCAGCGAGTACGAGAGGGCCTGACCATGATACGATTGCTGGTGCTGGATGTGGACGGCACAATGACCGACGGCGGTGTCTACTACGACGCCACCGGCAACGAGACGAAGAAGTTCGCCATCAAGGACGGCGCCGGGCTGGTGCTGGCCCGCACGGCGGGCATCCGGGTGATGATCTGCACCGGGCGCGAGTGTGAGGCTGTGCGCCGCCGTGCTGCGGATTTAAAAATCACCGACGTATACCAGAACGTTGGCAAAAAGGCGGCGTTCCTGCGCGGTTTTATGGCTGAGAACCACTACGCGCGGGAAGAAGTCGCCTACTGCGGCGACGATTTGAATGACCTGGCGGCCATGGCGCTGTGCGGTTTTGTGGCCTGCCCGGCGGACGCCGCTGCGGAGGTGAAAGCCCGCGCCGATTACATCTGCCCCCAGCGCGGCGGCGAGGGTGCCGTGCGCGGTGCTGTGGAGAAGATTCTGCGCGGGGACGGACGATGGAAGGACGCCGTGCAAAAGGCGTTTGATGTTGAGCTATAATTGGGAGAACCCATGAAACAACAATGGAAAAACCATAAACCCCTGCTGGCCGCCCTGGCGACGCTGGTCGTGCTGCTGGCGGGCGTGGTGCTCATCTGGCTGGCGCAGGTGCGCCCCAACGTGGGCAAGGGCCGCAGCGAGATCATCACCGATTTCCTGCGTGCGGAGCTGATCCATGACGGTGAGACCGCCGAACAGGTGTTTACCTACGACAAGGATATTTTGACGATAGGCCTTGAATTTTACCTGCCGGGCGCACAGCCCAGCGGCGAGCTGGATGTAGTGCTCTATGACGCCGACACCGGCGAGGAGTTGGCCCGCTCGGTGGGAACGATGGACTATATCGTGCCTGACCAGTACACGACGCT
>UMFZ01018391.1_pt1 | contig 14368 bp, 8 predicted proteins | sample 1965141 | NCBI WGS metagenome assembly UMFZ01 (sample SAMEA4836059, study PRJEB28245) | human gut metagenome | biome: gut microbiome; material: fecal sample | place: Denmark | collected 2008
GAGGGAGTCCAGAGAATTGAGCAATTTATGTTCCACAAGGACGTATTCCGTGAGATTTTGTTGAATGCCATTGTTCATAAGGATTACAGTAGCTATAATTCAATCCAGATTAGTGTTTATGAGGATAAGATTTATATTTGGAACGATGGTGAGATGCCTCCAAATCTGGATTCTACTGACAAATTGTTTATGAAACATTCATCAAAGCCTTTTAATCCGAAATTGGCAAATGTTTTTTTCAAAAGCGGTATGATTGAAGCTTGGGGAAGAGGATTTGAGAAGATTAGGAAAGCTTGTGCGTTGTATGATGGACCATTGCCGGAATACGAGATTAATGAGGCTGGAATTATGGTTCTTTGCAAGGCTTGTGATAGGTATTTGGGGGTGTTAAAAGATGATGGTCAACATCCTGACCATCATCCTAACCAAAATGGTCAGGATGTGAATAAGCTGATTATTGATTTTTGTAAAGACCCGAAGTCGCTCCAAGAAATAATGGATGAATTTGATTTTGATAGCAGGACAAGTTTTAGAAGAAAGTATTTAACACCTATGCTGAAAAATGGTGTGTTAAAGATGACTATACCGGAAAAGCCATCAAGTAAAAATCAGAAATATTTTTCGTAAGAAAATAACTTAACCAATGTGGTTAGGATAAGAATACAAGAATTAAGAGAGAAGGTAATTGACGAATGGATCTAATGGCGGCAATTGGATTGCTTAGCTCTATTGTTACTTTAGAAGAGGCAGGAAGAAGCTGGGTATTAATTGTAAAAGACAAAGTAAAGAGAAAAAAAATTGACATTAATAATTGGGATTCAAATGATCCGTTAGTTCAGGCATGCCTTGATAGATTTAAAACTGATATGGGGGATAAATATAAGGATCATATTTTTTCAGAGGAAGAAATCCAAGAAATCATTCGGGGTTTTTTTGAGCAGAATAGAGAGCTGCGTATAGGGTATGAGGAAAAGAAGCAAATGACTCAGATTATTGAGGATATTTTATACGCATATAATGAGTATACGAAGTCCCTTATGTCGAGCGGCGAAAGAACACTACATAACACGCTATCATCGGATTTTTCCAAGATAATGGATAAGCTGGGGGTGATAGAAGAACAACCTCGTAAGGAAAACATTAAAAAGTTTTTGCGTGCGATTGAAATAAGTAAAGAAATTGAACTTGAAAATATTGAAGAGCTTATTAACGGTGAATATGAAATTGACAGGTCAGAAATTATTGAAACGATACAGGCAGGACGAGAAAAATTAGTATCGATACAGGGAAATGCTGGCTCTGGTAAATCAGTTGTATGCAAAAAACTATTAAAGGGAAAAGAATACGTATTAGTCACGCGAGCAGAGAATTTGTCCACTGGAAAGAAAGTAAACGAATTGTGGGATTGTGATGTAGAGGATGCAATCCTGTGGTTAGAAAATAAACCGCTGTATATATTTATTGATGCTATCGAATTTATTGCAGATTGTGGTGACAATGCATTTCCGTTGTTGCAGGAGATATATAGGCTTGCAGATAAATACAGCAATGTATACATTATTACTTCGTGTAGAACTACTGATAGTTCTGCGTTTATGAAGATTAATACAAAATATAAAATCAAAACATACGAGATTCCGGATTTGACGAAAGATGAGATTGATAAGGTTGCTAAAAGTTATCCCATTATTTTATCCTTACAGCAGAATAAAAAATATTCGGATTTATTATGTGTGCCATTTTATCTTAATTTAATTGTATCGGGAGGATTTGTAGAAGAAAATATTAACGACGAGAATAATTTTAGAAATCTCATATGGGAAAGAATCATCTGTTTAAAAGACAAGTGCAGAAAATATGGTGTGTCACAAAGTGATGTTAGAAAAAATGTTGAGCGTATCGTTTTTGAACGTGCTAGAAGTTTTGTTGTTGGTGTTGATAGTGATATTGTAGATAGCGATATTCTAGAAGCATTGAAATCAGAAGGAATTATTGTTGAAAGCAAGAATAAGATACGTTTGAAATATGATATTTTTGAAGATATTTGTTTTGAACGATATATAGATAAAGCCTTCGATGCATGTCATGGATTGTATAATAATTTTTTTGATGAAATAGAGAAAATCGGACGTTGCATATATAGGAGATACCAGATTTGGATATCAAATAAACTGTTTGTACAGGAGGCTCGCGAGAAATTTGTATATACACTGTTAACGGATAATAGTATTGAAGCGAATTGGAAAAAGCAAACAGAAATTGGGATAGTAAAATCAAAATACTGTGGAATGTTTTTCAAGGAATTTCAGGAGTTGCTTGGTGAAACAGTGATTGAAGAATTGTTAGATATAACAAACTTATATGCATTTGAGGCGAAAATTAATCATTCACCAGCATTAATAATGAATGTAACACCGATAGGAGCGGCGCGTGAAAATTTGATTGGTATGGTTTTTGAAGAACGCATAAGTCTAGATAAAAATAGAGCTTCTATTATTAAGCTGTGTGATGATTATGCAAATTGTTTTTATAAAACTGCGGATACTGAAGAAAAAGCATACAAAATAATAATTAGATATATTGACGAGCTAATAGAAAAGGGGAAAGAGGAAAAATCATATTATCAACATGATGAAGAGATTGTGCAGCTTTTCCTTATTGTTGCAAAAATGGCCAAGTCATCTAAGTCATGGCTGAAAGAATTTGTTGAAAATATGATAGTAGAATATTGCTCTGGAACTAGTAGAAGGGACAGTGTTGCTGAAGAGATTCTAAAGGCGGTTGTGAAAAAATGTCCACTTTCATTTGCTATGGAATTACCCGAATTGGCATGTGAATCAGCGGAAACATTATGGGGACAAAGAGTGTCAAGAAAGCATTTTAAGTATGATGGATACGACCATAATAATGTGAGAGCATATGGTCTATCTGACAATGCAGATCACTTCGACAATAATGAAAATGGCGTGTATAATAACACTTTTTTCTGGTATGTTATGAGATGTGACTTCGTAAAAGGCCTTGAGTGGGCAATATCATTTGTTAATAATGCAGTACAGACATTTGCAGAGAATAAGCCAGATGAGATAACAAATATAGAAATTTATTTTCCAAAGGAAAACAAGAAAAGAGTGTATTTGGGTAATGAATGGTTGTGGATGGCAGATATCATGGAACATAACCTTCCGGTGGTATTGACGGACATTTCTTTTGTAATAAAGAAGACTGTTATTAATTCTATGAGAAATACTTCTGACCATGCATATATTAAAGGATTAGCAGAATATGTTAAGAATACTATATATGAAAAGGCAAACAACATATTGCTTTTGTCTATTATTGAGGCTATAGGGATGAATTATCAAAAAGAAATGCCGGGGTATGCATTAGAATTAGCATCCAGTATGGAATTAATATATTTTGATATTCATCGTAGTGGCGAATTTATTTCTAATCCGACAAAAGAATTGTTGGAAAAGCAGATTATGCTATCGATTGGAGTTCCAGAAATAACCAGAAGATATGAGAAAGACGAAAAGTGTGCGTGTAATTTGCAACAATATTTTGCTAATTCGTATCTTCGTGGAGATGAAGGAATAAAAAATAGATGTCATGTTATTTTAGATTACTTATATTCTATATACAATGAAAAAACTTATCCTAATGAGAATTTGCAGATTCAGAAAATGGATTTTCGCGATGCTGTTATGACGGCAATAGACGAAAAGACAATAATGATAGAACCGCAGATCAAGGGGGAAGCTCAAAAGATTGTAAAAAACAATGAAGATGAAAATGAACCCTTATTGAAAATGAATGAAATATTAAATCGTTTGATAAGTGATATCAATGAGAAAAAAGCCGATGCTGATCAAATTGTTTCAGTAATTGATACTCTTTGTGAAAAGATGAAGGATGATTATCGTATTGAAATGCAGTTTGAATCAATACTTGTTACGTTGATTGCTTCAGCTTTGATAATGTCAGATGTTACGGACGAACAGCGAAATAAACTAGTCGATGAATGGATTAGGCGTGTAAAGAAAAAATTTTTAAATCAATCTTATGTAGCTGAAGTTAATATGGTAATTGCATTGTGGGAACAATTGAATAAAGATATAAATAACGACCTTAAACAGCAGATATTGTTAATGATATTAAAGAGTATAATTAATGACGATAATTCAGGATTAATTAGCCAGATAGCAGAATTAACAAAGTATTTTTTGGCAAAAAATAAGAATTATGCAAGTAGGATTTTTAATACAATTATTATGCTTGCAGAAGATGAGATGAATCATCAGAAGTTTAATGCTGCATTTATAAAAGAAAATCGTAATGATGCTGAGTATCAATTTATTCCCAATATGGTTCCTAAATTATGTGGAGTGGACCGTTGGATTCAAGAAAATAATGGTAATGAATATCAAAATAAGAGGTCCGAGATAATTCAAGAATATTTGTATGATGGTAAGGGGATAGATCTTTCTGAGTTTGATATCAGTAATTATGATATAGACCTTCTCTGTAATATTGCATGTTGTGGATTGGATACAGCAGATGAGAGATTTGTCATAGTTATTAATTCAATTGTGCAATGTATGATTGAAATATGGCATGAAAACTGTGAAGAAATGCGGGCTCATGAAATAATTGACACATTTCAAGAACACAAAGTATCCTCTTATTTTCAAAGAGAATTGAATATGACAGGACGAAATCCAGAAGCTGTTTATGATATTCTGTTTAAAGAAACTGACTTTTCGATATTTACCAGAGATACAGTGGATTTTTATGAAGATGTTCTTAGTGGCTTTTTGGTGTCATATGTTGATGGATTTAGGGAGAAGGGTAAGAGAGATGACATTGAGAAGAAGATTCGAATTCTTGAAACTTATGTAAATAGTATTACAGAGGACTATGTAAGAAATATTCTTGAAAAGAGATTGTTCCTTTGTAAAGGAAGATTTAGCAGATGGGATGTAAACAAAGTAAAGGCAGAATATAGTTATAAAGATAAGTGCTTTCTGAATGTACAGATTGAGAAGTATGGCTCCAATCATTTGAACGATGTTCTATACACAGTATATTTGCTCAATATTAGTGAACTCTTACCAGAAATATTGATATCTATTAGTTCGTGCTTTACAAAAGCTATTAGAAATAGCAAAGAACAGTTTGCAAAAGAGATAATAGATTCACAAGTGATAGTTGATATGATTATCTTAAAATCCTTTATATTCTATAGCGATGAAATAAAAAAGGATGAGAAGCTGATTAATGCATATGAGGACATACTATTAGCATTGACAGAAATAAGAAATGAGAAGGCTGCTGTACTATTAGATGAATTTCGAATTCATTGATTTCAATGTAAAGATTGGAAGATAGAACTGGGATGTTAAAAAGAATTGAACAGAGTTATATCGTTGTACCATTTGGAAGAAATTAGTGATAATTAAAAAAGGCAGTGAAATATTAGAGAAATGGTAGATCTTAGTCTCACCAGTCTCAAATTACTAGGGAGCATCCCAAAGTTTGTGTAAACCTCCAAACTGATGTAAGATAAAATTACTCAGTTTGGAGTGAATATTACGGTTCAAATGTACCCCTGTTCCGAAGGAACGGATAGCGGCAGTCCGGTGTTATGAGCCACACCGGACTGGCGGCTCTGCCGCACCGTAATATTCACGATATGTAACACAACCGGAAGTCCCATGTGGAAGCATCATTGGAGTGGATGATTTTGCATTTAAGAAACGGCATATTTATGGGACAATTATTGTAGATGAAACAACACATAAACCAGTGGCAATTTTAGATGGACGTGATGGTAAAACATTAAAAGAATGGTTAAGTAAAAATAAACATGTAAAAACGATAACACGAGACCGGGCAAGTGCTTATTCATCTGCCATAAAGGAAATATTGCCCGATGCTATGCAGATTGCTGACAGATTTCATCTTCATCAAAATTTATTAGAGGCCATAAGAAATACTATCAATTCTGTATTGCCCAATGATATCAGAATCCCAACTGATTCTAATATCATTGCAGAACGATCGGTTGAAAATTCTATTTCAAGTACAGATATTTCTTCTGATGAAATAAATCAGTTGAAGGATCAAATGCAAGATATGCAATTAGAAATAGACATTCTTAAAGAAACGATAAATGTATTAAAAAAAGACCCAGACATCGATCAGAGTGCTCTCAGCAACAGAGAGAAGGCGGTGATAATCGATGTCTTGAAAAATAGATACTCACTGCCATTATTATTACAGAAATTACAATTATCAAAAAGCCAAAGCCTATAAGCCAAGAAAAGAGATATTTGAGCTTGCATTGAAGTCTACGGGATTACATGCTGATGAAGTGATTCATATAGGAGATTCTTTAAGTAGTGATGTAAAAGGAGCTTCATCGGTTGGAATTAAAGCAATTTGATTAAATAGATTTGGCAAAAAGAATTCAAGTGATGTAGATTGCATAACAAATTTATTAGAAGCTTTGGATAAATGTAGGTGATTAATTTTAATAGAAGATCAATCTTGATAGTTTATTTTATCGTATAATGTTAAGGGGGAGATTATTTTGGATTATAAAGAAGTTCAGCAGATTGCAAGAGAAACCATTGAATATGCGAAAACATTTATTAAACCTAGAATGAATTTATTAAAAGTTAGGAAATTATGCGAACAGAAAATGTTGGGATTAGGTGTAGATTCCTTCTGGTATTGGGATATAGGAGCCTTTGTATTTGCAGGTGATGAAACAACAGTATCTGTATCTGGTAAACAATATGTGACTTCGGATAGGATTATAGAAAATAATGATATTATAACCATTGATTTAAGCCCACAGGCAGGTAATATTTGGGGAGATTATGCGAGAACTATTATTGTAGAAAATGGTAAGGTAGTAGAGGATATAGAGCTAATTAAAAATATGGAATGGAAAAGTGGTCTACAAATGGAAGAAAAGCTACATGCAGAATTATTACGTTTTGCTACGAAGGAGACAACCTTTGAAGACTTGTATTACCATATGAATGGGTACATAGTAGAAAATGGATTTGTCAATCTTGATTTTATGGGTAATTTGGGACATTCAATTGTGAAATCTAAAGGTGACAGAGTTTACATTGAAAAAGGAAATGTGATGAAGCTTGGTAATGTAAAGTACTTTACATTTGAACCACACATTGCATTCCCTGATTCAAAGTATGGGTATAAGAAAGAGAATATTTATTATTTTGATGAGGCAGGATTAGTGGAATTATAAGATGAAGGTTAGGTGAAAAAAGTAAAAGAATTGTTTGATGCAAATATGCTTGTGGATACATAGAAATACTTTTTACAGAAGTGGATAAGAATAGATATAAAAAATCATTAAAGTATGATTTTTAATTGATTTTGTGGAGATGATGGAATATGAACAGATTTTCAGAAAAGGATTGGAAAATATTTCGCAGTAAGATAGCCGGATGGCAAGAGGCTTATATGGATAAGCTGAATAATGAATATATGGCAATACTAAGCGGAGAGGGAAATGCTTCGGAAAAGTTTTGGAAGCTGGAGAAAAGAATTAAAGAGGATAAAAAGGATTGTGGTGTGCAATGTGAAATGAGCAGATCCAATCAGTTTTACATTATGCTGGAACTACTGAATGAGGGAGCAATAACTATAGATGACTTGGAAGATTTTAGCGATGATTTGAAAGAGACAATGAAACATTTTTTCAATAGATAAAACAGGGAGGTATGCCAATATGCGTGATTCAATAGAAAACATATCACAACTTCAGAAACAGTTGAATGACCTGCAGCTGGAAAATCAGATATTGAAAAATATATTGGATAAAGCGGGATTGTCATACCATAAAGAATTGTCGGAATTAAGACAAAATGATTGTAAAGAAGCTTATGATCTGGAACAGGAAAAAAGAATTATTCACCCGCAGATAATAACAGAAAATATGGCAAACAAGTTCTTTTATATGTTCTGGGGAAGACAGGATGTTTATGCAAAGCGTGGTGTTAATAAAGAAACTGGTAAGGCAGCATACTATCCGCAGTGTAATAATCTGTGGACAAGTGGATGTCATAGGAAATTAAAAGATGGTATTAACTGTAAGGATTGCAAAATCCGTTCTTATAAGACTATAACAAAGTTTATTATATTAAATCATTTGCAGGGGAATTCTTATAATGGATCTGATGTAATAGGTGTTTATCCACTTTTTAGTAATGGAACATGCAGATTCATGGTATTTGATTTTGATAATCATGATAAAGGAGCAGAAGAAACAGATTTTGCAAATGTTGATAATACATGGATTGAAGAAGTTGAGGCAATGAGAGAAATCTGTGTGTTAAATGGAATAGATCCGTTAGTAGAACGTTCACGCTCTGGCAAAGGCGCACATGTATGGATATTCTTTGATAAACCGATAGCTGCTTCATTGGTAAGAAAATTTGGATTTGCATTGCTTGATAAGGGTGCAGAACAGGTTAATTTAAAATCTTTTAAATACTATGACAGAATGCTGCCAGCACAGGATTCGTTATCAGATAATAGTTCACTTGGTAATCTGATTGCATTGCCGTTGCAGGGGGAGGCTTTGAAGGATGGAAATAGTGCGTTTATTGATGGCAACTGGAATGCATATCCTGATCAGTGGAAGATTTTATTTAGCAAACCAAGGTTATCACAGGAATTTCTGGAGGAGAAAATAAAAGAATGGACAAATTCTATTGGGAATATTGTCGCAGATGCTGATGAAAGTGATAGGGAAAAACCATGGAACAGAATGCAGCATTTTAATAAAAATGATGTAGATGGGAAGATACATATTACATTATCGAATGGAATATATGTGGACAATACGAATTTGAAAGCATCTATGCAGAACAGAATCCGCAGAATGGCAGCAATCAGTAATCCGATTTTCTATAAAAATCAGGCAATAGGAACATCAAATTATGATACTCCAAGATGGATTTATCTGGGAAAAGACCATCTCAGTGGATATATACAGATACCAAGGGGACTGCAGGATGAACTTCTTGAAAAGGCGAAACAGGCAGGTATTGATTGTGAAATTGAAGATGAGCGTCAGCAGGGAAGAAATATTAATGTGGATTTTCAAGGTGAACTGCGCCCTGGACAGGATTGGGCATTAAAAGAGCTGATGAAATACGATAACGGAATACTTCATGCTGCAACTGCATTTGGTAAAACTGTGGTTAGCAGTGCGATAATTGCACAAAAAAAAGTGAATACATTGATTATATTGGAATCATCAGCATTGATAGAGCAGTGGGAAGAGGCATTGGGGAAATTCTTAAATCTTAATGAGGAACTTCCAACCTATGAAACTAAGACAGGGAGAGTACGGAAAAGAAAAAGTCTGATTGGAACTTTGCAGGGAGCACATGATTCAATGACTGGAATTATAGATATTGCAATGGCAGGTTCGCTGTGCAAAAAGGGAGAGTATCATAATCTGTTGAATGAATACGGACTAGTGCTGGTTGATGAGTGCCATCATTCTGCTTCTGAAACAATAGCCAATGTTTTAAAAGAAGTGAAAGCAAAGTATGTATATGGTGTGACAGCAACTCCGAAAAGAGGAGATGGACTGGAAAAGATCAATTATATGCTAATCGGATCTATAAGGTATAGTTATACTGCAAAGGAAAAGGCAAAAGAGCAGGGGATACAGCATCTTGTTTATCCACGCTTTACTAGGACTGTACCGCCAAGAGGTGTGATTACCGGAAAGATGCATCCTAATGAAGCATATGAGATTATTCACAATAATGATGTGAGGGACGAGCAGATTATTGAGGATGTAAAGAACTGTGTATCAGTAGGTCGTACTCCGGTTGTTTTGTCACGATACAAAGATCATTCAGAAAAATTGTGCGAGCGATTAAAAAGCTATGCTGATTATGTGTTTCTTATGACTGGTAATAATTCTAAAAAGGAACATAGGAAAATTCTTGAGCAGATGCGTCAGGTTAATAATGATGAGTCTATGATATTAGTGGCAACTGGTTCTTTGGTAGGAGAAGGCTTTGATTTTCCAAGACTGGATACACTTTTTATGGCAACACCTGTATCATTCCGTGGGGTAGTTGAACAGTATGCAGGACGATTGAATCGTGATTATGCAGGTAAAGAAAATGTAATAATATATGATTATGTGGATAATCATATCCCAATGTTTGATAATATGTATATGAAGCGGCTGAAGGCATATAAACAGATTGGCTACGAGCTTTCTAGTGGTTTGAAAGCCGATAAGCAGATGATTAATGCAATATATGAGGGAGATAATTATAGAGAAACTTTCCATAAGGATCTACTTGATGCCAATAAAAATATAATCATTTCCAGCCCGGCCATCAGTGGACAAAAAGTTTATGAATTAATTAGCATGCTAAAAGAAAAACAGGAGGCAGGAGCTCAGATTACAATAGTTACATGGATGCCTGATTCCTATGGATTTGGTGATGCAGTATATTGGATGCAGTTACATGAAGATATGCGTAAAGCTGGCTTTTATATAAAAACAGTAGAAGAATATTGCGACCGCTTTGCTGTTATTGACCAGGAAGTAGTATGGTATGGAAATATTAGTCTGCTGGCGAAGGATAAAGTTGATGACAGTATTATGAGAGTCATGAGTAAAGAGATAGCGGGTGAATTGATGGAGATCACATTTGGAGATAATGATATAGAAGAAAGGTGAAATGTAAATGACTCAACAAGAATTTAAAGAAATATTACATAAAAAGGAAACAGATACAGTTGAATTTAAGTCTTGGATAAATGCGAGAAATATGAAAGAAATTATTTCCCTTGCTGTTGATGAATTAATAGCATTTGCAAATACTAAGGGCGGAACAGTTTATTTTGGAGTAGAAGATAATCCGGTTGTGGTTACGGGATGTGATAGAAACTATGATGGACAACGAATTATAGAGGGAATTTATGATAGAACCGTTCCACCACTATTCACCGAAATATCAGATTTCGAGTATGAGGGAAAGCTTGTTATTGCAATAACAGTCAAAGCGGATGGAAAGACATATACAACTACAGACGGCAGATGTCTGAAACGATTGGGGAGAAATTCAAAGCCTGCATATCCTGATGAATTAAGTGCTGTATATTCTTCTGTGCAGAACCCTGATTTTTCAGGAAGAATTATTGGAGCGAGTACTCTGGATGATGTAAATAAGCTGGAAGTGTACAGCTTAAAGGAAAAGCTGAGAGTCAGAGATTCTAAATCTACATTGCCGGATTTGGAGGATATTGAGTTTTTAAGAGATTTACAACTTGTAAAATATGATGGAGATGTAGAAAGACTGACGATTGCTGGGTTACTGTTCGTTGGAAAAGAATCATCTATTCAAAGATTGTTACCGCAGGCGGAAGTTATATACCTACACTATTCAGCCGATAATTTGGAGGAATATGATGCAAGGCTAGATTTGAAGTTGCCGTTGATAAGCGTTATAGACAAGTTGACAGAGCGGGTACAGGCATACAGTAAGATAGAGAATATTCAGGTAGGATTATTCAGACTTGAAGTTGAGGATTTTCCTGAAAGGGTATTTCAGGAAGCATTGCTTAATGCGTTGTCTCATAGAGACTACCAGAGTAATGCTGCGGTTTATGTAAAACAATATCCGGATCGAATAGTTATTGAAAATCCAGGCGGATTCCTTGATGGAATTACAGAGGATAATATTATAACTCATCCATCGATTCCTAGAAATAAACTAATAGCGGAGACACTTCAAAATTTGAAGTATGTCCAGAGGACAGGTCAGGGAGTAGATATTATTTATAAGGACATGGTTTCAATGGGTAAGCCATATCCAAGATATAGATCATTTAATGATGCAGTTTCGCTTACAATATTTAGTGCAATAGATAATACTGAATTTGTTAAGTTTATTACAGAAGTACAAGATAAAAATAGTAAAATTATGTCTTTGGCTGAGATGATGATATTAAGAGATCTTTTAGATAACAGAAAGGAACAGTTATCAGAGTTGTCGAGAAAAGTCCAAAAATCTCTAGATGAAACGAAAAAATCATGTAATGAACTGATTAATAGTGGATTAATAGAGATTGTTGGAAAGGAATACATGCTGACAGCTAAGGTTTATGAAGCATTAAAGTCAGATGTGGAATATACAAGAGATAAAACTGTTCAGTATATCAAGGCTAAAAATATGATTTTAGAGTATTTACAGACGAATGACCAGATAACATCTGCTAAAATACAGGAAATGTGTGGATTTACTAAACAACAGGCAAGAAGTGTTATTGACAAGATGAGAAGTGAGAAGTTAATTAGCTTAAAGGGCAAAGGCCCGGCAGCTAGATATGTTATATTTGATGGATTGAGTGATAATTGAGTTTTGGATAAAATAAAACTCAATAGAAAACTCAATTACTTTTAATGGCAAGTGCTGGAGTAATAAATACGCTGAAAAAATGATTGAGTGGAGTCTTTTTAAAAACTCAATTAAAACTCGTTATAAAACACAGACATATGAACAGATACAATGATGATTATTTATTAAGCCGTCGCTGGACATTTATTTGGATAATGAAAATTTTTTGTTGATGTGCGTGACATTGCAATAAATTCAGAATGATATCTCTTGACCAAGGAATAAATACATATATTTTTGGGTCAAGAATAGCCAAGCCAAGAGTTTAGTCGAGTGCAAAGCATTGGCAAGATTAATGTCACAAGCAAGATGGTATATTATCAATCTATGTTAATGCTTCGAGTTTCTTTCGAGTTATCTCAGAGAAAAACTCGAAAGAAAGCCGGAGAATAATTTAAGGTATAGAGATGTTATGCAAATTTAGTTGAATTCATTCATAGCATCCACATAATCCTGTAATCCATTAGGTTTACAAGCCAATTCAGCATACAGCAGAGGATTGTTCTGTGCCAGTCGGTATAGATATGCAATATCATCGGGGGTATCAAGTGATACCGCTGAATTGCATTTTTCACAACTGATAATAAGAGGTGTGCCAGTATATGTATCATTGATGGCATTAATAATAACAGAGTCTGTATTAGGTTCATACATGCCAAACAGGTAACAAGGATTATTTTGTTTCATGGCGGTTTCCTTCCCACAGATATTTGGCACCATCCAAGAGGTCAATAATGGCTGTAAGCATATTGTTATAGTTGGTCTATAATTCCTTTATTTCATTGCTTGTAGGGAGATAGTGCTTGTAGGGAGATAGTTTAAAGTTTGGCGCTCACGGCATTTAGTAAATGTTTTCTGCATTTCAAGCAGTTGCAGATACAGAGCATTAACAGTCTGCACAAGCGGATATATGGTTTCTTTCTTGCCTACAACGCAGATGCGGTTATAGATGCAGGAACGGACAAAGTAATCTTTCTTCATCATACCGCTGGCAAGGATACGGGCTTCGATTTGCTTGCGTTCAGCATCGCTTATTCTAAAACTTATAGTTGGATGTTTGTGTTGATTGCTCATAGAAAAGCTCCTTTCATAGTGGGTGTGGTAGCAGGCACAATTAAGCACCCGCAAGCCACATTTGGTTATTCGCTTTTAGTAGTAAAAGTAGATTATATCTGCCATGGACTTCGTAGATGCAATATTGAATAATTGTAACTAATTTGCTACTAAAGTTTTTGAAAACGACATGAAAAGAGTAACATTTAATGAAATAGATGCGGTGGAATGCCGCATAAAATCAGCGTTTTCAATTTGATGATACTTCCTTGGGGAAGAGTTTGAATAACGGATTAAAATGCCGAAAGCCTGTATTCATGACAATGGGGAGGACCGCTGCGTAGCAGAGGAGGGACCCCATTGTATATGCGGGTTTCTGGCATTTGTTTTATCGAATGGCTCTAGTTTGGCTCTATTTGTGGGGAGTAGTAATTGATGCAAATGTAATTATTGAGAAGAATGGAAAGGAAAAAATGATATGAAGAAATGCAAACTTCTTTTGTTTGATTTAGATGGAACTTTATTACAGAGTGACAAAACAATATCAACTAGAACATTATCAACTCTAAAAAAATGCAGAGAAAATGATATATTGATAGGTGTTTCCACTTCCAGAAGTGAGCAAAACTCTTTGGTATTTTTAAATGAATTGATGCCCGATATTTTAATATCGAGTGGAGGTGCATTAGTAAAATACAAAACAGAATATATTTATAGGGCAGAATTTTCCGAAGAAGAAACGAATGTGATGATTGACATGGCAAGAAATATTTGTGGAAATGATTGCGAAATTACGATAGACACAATAGATGCACATTATTGGAATTATAAAAATC
>UMFZ01016315.1_pt1 | contig 14066 bp, 7 predicted proteins | sample 1965141 | NCBI WGS metagenome assembly UMFZ01 (sample SAMEA4836059, study PRJEB28245) | human gut metagenome | biome: gut microbiome; material: fecal sample | place: Denmark | collected 2008
GTCAAATCGTGCTGGGGTTGATATCATCAGTCAAGCAGAGGGTGCAGATCCTGCGGCTGTTGTATATGATGCGGTAGCAGCAGCAAAAGCAAGAGATGTCGATGTGTTGTTATGTGATACAGCAGGACGACTTCATAATAAGAAGAATCTGATGAATGAGTTAAGCAAGATTAATCGTATCATCCAAAAAGAATACAGTGAAGCTTATTTAGAGACACTGATCGTCTTAGATGGAACAACTGGACAAAATGCCATGGCACAGGCAAAACAGTTTAAAGAAGCAACAGACATTTCAGGAATTATTTTGACAAAATTAGATGGAACAGCAAAAGGCGGAATCGCGATCGCAATCCAATCAGAACTTGGAATTCCAGTAAAATACATTGGTATTGGGGAACAGGTTGATGATCTTCAGAGATTTGATCCAGATATGTTTGTCAATGCATTATTCGAAAAAGGAGAAGAAAATTAAAATGTTAGAACTAAAAGATTTTGAAGCTGCATATAATAAAGTGCAGGAGGTTGTCCTTCCTACCAAGCTGATCAAAAGTGATTATTTTTCAGATCAGACAGGAAACGATGTTTATCTAAAACCTGAGAACATGCAGTTGACTGGAGCTTACAAGATCCGTGGTGCATATTACAAGATCAGTACATTATCTGAAGAAGAAAAAGCAAAAGGATTGATCACAGCATCTGCTGGAAACCATGCACAGGGTGTTGCATTGGCAGCAGCAAGACAGGGAGTCAAAGCAACGATCGTTATGCCAACAACCACTCCACTGTTAAAGGTTAACAGAACAAAAGATCTTGGAGCAGAAGTGATCCTTCATGGAGATGTTTATGATGAAGCATGTGCACACGCATTAGACCTTGCAGCAGAACATGGATATACATTTGTTCATCCATTTGATGACCCAACGGTTGCAACAGGGCAGGGAACGATCGCAATGGATATCTTTAAAGAACTTCCAACCGTAGATTACATCCTTGTACCAATCGGTGGAGGCGGACTTGCAACAGGTGTTTCAACACTTGCCAAACTGTTAAATCCAAAGATTAAAGTGATCGGTGTAGAACCAGCAGGAGCAGCATGTATGAAAGCTTCATTAGAAGCAGGAAAAGTAGTGTCATGTGATCATGTCAGCACGATCGCAGATGGTACAGCAGTACAGACACCAGGAAAGATCATTTTTCCATATATTCAGGAAAACCTTGATGATATCATCACAGTAGAAGATGAAGAACTGATCCCATGTTTCTTAGACTTGTTAGAAAATCACAAGATGTTAGCAGAAAACTCTGGATTACTAACAATTGCAGCATTAAAACATCTGGATGTTAAGAATAAGAAAGTAGTTTCTATCATCAGTGGTGGAAATATGGATGTCATTACGATCGCATCTTTAGTACAGCATGGATTGATCATGAGAGATCGAATCTTTACGGTATCTGTATTCCTTCCAGACAAACCAGGAGAGTTAAATAAAGTTTCTGATGTGATCGCAGATGCACAGGGAAATATTATCAAACTAGAGCATAACCAGTTCGTAAGTATCAACAGAAATAGTGCGGTAGAACTTACGATCACAATGGAAGCATTCGGTACAGAACATAAAAATAAGATCATTAAATCTTTGAAAAAAGCAGGATATGATCCTAAAATGAGAAATTCTACATCTGTATATTAAATTGCTTGGATGAATTTCACAATATGGATATAAATAGTGCATTAAATATTGTACAATTTGTTGAAATATATGAAAAGATTTGGTATAATAAAGTTAGTGAAACAAACACTTTTTGAACAGCAGATAAACAACCAGAAAGTGGACTAGAAACGAAAGATATTTACAGTACATTGTTCTTTGAATATGAAAATATCTTGTAAGATGACAACGTGTCACATTTTTATTATACCTATAGAAATTAAAGATATGACTATAAAAGCGTAAATAAGCCATTTGCAAGAAGATTGTTCGTGGTTGTTTACGCTTTTTTATTTTATTAGACTTTTTAGTTTCACAAAGAAGTCTTATAAGATAAGATTTTCTGTAAGTGTGGGATTCAATCACAAGAATTCTTTGTTTTGAAGTTTTAAGGAGGAGTTATACTATGAATGAAACTATCAATCGTGAGGATTTGTATTTGTTTCAGACGGGAAAGGCAAGGCAGGCATACCTGACATTTGGATGCCATTATCAGAAGAAGACAAAGACTCACAGATTTACTGTTTGGGCTCCAAATGCAAAGTCAGTCAGTGTCGTAGGTGATTTCAATTTCTGGAATCCTCTTGCACATCCGATGAAAGGTGACAAAGACGGGATCTATACGATCGAGATTGAAGGACTGAAGAAAGGTGATCTGTATAAATATCATGTAGAAGGCTATGATGGAATCTGCAGATATAAGAGTGATCCCTTTGCATTTTATGCAGAATGCAGACCAGATACAGCTTCGAAAGTCTGGGATTTCGATGATTTTAAATGGTCTGATAAACGTTTTATCAATCAGAGAAAGAAACGCCAGGCATTAGATCAGCCAATGTCTATCTATGAGCTGCATCTTGGAACATGGAGAATGCCGCAGGAAGAAGAGAGAGAATTTTATAATTATCGTGAGATCGCGGACATGCTGATCCCTTATCTTGGAGAGATGGGATATACACATGTTGAACTGATGCCGATCACAGAATATCCATATGATCTTTCTTGGGGATATCAGGTAACAGGATATTACGGCGTAACATCAAGATATGGAACACCAGAAGATTTCAATTATATGATCAATGAGTTACATAAAGCAGGGATCAGTGTCATCCTTGACTGGGTTCCAGCACATTTTCCAAGAGACGAGCATGGACTGGCAATGTTTGATGGAACACATATTTATGATCACGAAGATCCAAGAAAGGGAAGCCAGCCTGACTGGGGAACCTTATTATTTAACTATGGGAAACCAGAAGTACAGAGCTTCTTGATCTCAAGTGCGATGTTCTTTGCAGATGTTTATCATATCGATGGAATCCGTATTGATGCTGTATCTGCAATGTTATATCTTGACTTTGGAAAACAGGAAGGCGAATATGTGCCGAATGAAGATGGAACCAATATCAACTATGAAGCAGTTGATTTCCTTCGCAATCTAAACGAAGCACTTCGTACAACACATGAGGGATTCTTGACGATCGCAGAAGAATCAACAGCATATCCAAAGGTAACGAGTGATGTTGATGATCCGGAAGGACTTGGATTTGTTTACAAGTGGAATATGGGATATATGCATGATACTCTTTACTATATGGAACTTGATCCATTGTATCGTAAGGATAATCATGGAGCGATCATTTTCTCTATGGACTATGCTTACAGTGAGAATTACATTCTTCCATATTCACATGATGAGGTTGTTCATGGCAAAGGTTCTATGATCAATAAGATGTATGGTGCATATGATGAGAAGTTTGCTTCACTGCGAACATTATATGGATTTACCATGGCACATCCAGGAAAGAAATTATTATTTATGGGTGGAGAATTCGCCCAATTTGTAGAATGGAGAGACAAAGAACAGCTTGACTGGTTCTTGATCGATCAGTATGAGATGCATGATTCTTTCCACAAATATGTAGCTAAACTAAATGAGATTTACAAATCTGAACCGGCATTATATGAATTAGATCAGGATCCAGCAGGATTTGAATGGTGCTTGCAACGTGATGCAGACCACAGTGTTGTAGCATTTATACGAAAGAATAAGAAGGGCAGAGGAAGAAAACAACAACAGATTCTTTGTGTCTGCAATTTTACACCGATGGAATGGGATAAATACAAGGTTCCATTACCAAAGAAATCAAAACTTACGAAGATCTTAGACAGCAGTGAGCTTGATTTTGGTGGAGATGGAGATGTTTCCGAATCTAAAGTTTCAACGAAGAGGGTGAAAGTACCATCTGAAGGAAAGAAAGCTGTTTACCAACAGGCAGCAGAAATTTCCTTAAAACCACTAAGTGTTGTTTACTATAAGATCGAGGAAGTGGAGACAAAACCACGAAAGAGTGCAGCAAAGAAGGCAGAGCCGGCAAAGAAAGCCACTGCAAAGAAAGCAGAGCCAGCAAAGAAGGCAGCACAGGAGAAGAAAACAGAAGCTGTGAAGAAAACAGTAGAGAAAAAGCTGGAAGTTACAAAGAAAGTAACAAAAGAAGAGGCGCCGGAGACTAAGAAAGACACTCCAAAAAAAGAAGATATAAAGGTAACAAAGCAAACAACAGAGAAAGAAGAGGAACAGCCAAAAAAAAGAACAAGCAAGACAAGAAGAACAAAAAAGAATAATGATCAAGGTGTAAAATAAAGGAGGACAAAGAGCTATGATTAACAAAAAAGAAATCGTTGCGATGCTGCTTGCAGGGGGACAAGGAAGCAGATTGTTCGCATTAACTCAGAAGAAAGCAAAACCAGCCGTATCCTATGGTGGAAAATATAAGATCATTGACTTCCCACTGTCAAACTGTACAAACTCAGGAATTGACACAGTCGGAGTTTTAACACAGTATGAACCACTGGAGTTAAATGCATATATTGGTACTGGAGGATTCTGGGATCTTGACAGCTTAAACGGAGGTGCTTATGTTTTACCTCCATATATGAAGGGAGAAACAGGTAACTGGTACCGTGGAACGGCAGATGCGATTTATCAGAACATCAATTTCATTGATAATTTTGATCCAGATCATATCATTGTATTATCTGGTGACCAGATCTGTACCATGGATTATGACAAGATGCTTCAGTATCATAAAGAGAAAGGTGCAGATTGTACGATCTCAGTTCTGAATGTAACTTATGAAGAAGCAAAACGTTTTGGAATCATGAATACAGATGAAGATGAACGTATTTATGAATTCGAAGAAAAACCAGCAGAACCAAAGAGTACAAAAGCTTCTATGGGTATCTATATCTTTAAATGGAAACTGATCCGTCAGTATCTGATCGATGATGGAAATGATCCAGAGTCAGAACACGATTTTGGTAAGAACATTATTCCAAGAATGTTAGAAGATGGAAGAAAGATGTATGCTTACTCATTTGATGGATACTGGAGAGATGTAGGAACGATCGACAGTTTATGGGAAGCTAATATGGAACTTCTGGATGAAAATCCTCAGATTGACTTAAATGATGATAAGATGAGAATCTACACAAGAAACTTCTCATTACCTCCTCATTATATAGCACCAGGTGCATCTGTTAAGAATTCTATTCTTGCCGATGGATGTGTTATTGAAGGTGAAGTAGAGAACTGTGTCATCCATTCTGGTGTTAAGATCGGAAAAGGCAGTGTAGTTAAGAACAGTGTGATCATGAAAGATACTGTTGTAAGAACAGACTGTCAGATCGACAAAGCACTGATCGATGAAGAAGTAGTCATCGAGCAGGGATGCAAGGTTGGAGAAGGAAATAATGTAACTGTAATCGGATATCATTGTGTTGCATTAGAGAATGCGACTGTTGAAGACGGAGCAATGATCTACCCAGATACCATCTTACACTAGGAGGATTGAAGATATGGATAAACAGATGTTAGGTATTATCAATGCAGGAGAAGAAAATAGAAAATTAAAAGACCTTGTACGCTCCAGAAGTTTATCAGCACTTCCGGTTGGTGGACGTTATCGTACAGTTGACTTTATGTTAAGTAACATGGTAAATGCAGGGATTAAGAATGTAGGATTATTAACAAGAAGAAATTACGATTCACTGTTGAGCCATGTGAATTCAGGAAAATACTGGGGATTAAACAAAAAACGTGGAGGATTATATATCTTCCCACCATATATTAATGATGCATCTCCATCCGGAGAATACGCAAGTGTTATGGATGGACTTCGTGGAACACTTGGATTTTTAAAGAAAGCAAAAGAAAAATATGTATTATTAGGACGTTCTTATGTGATCTGTAATGCAGATTTTCAGGATATGTTAGATAAACATATCAAATCTGGAGCAGATATCACACTGATGTATTTTGATAATAGTGATGATTCAACGAACTGCGATTATGATGGAGTTTATTTAAAAACAGATGAAGACGATAAAGTTCTTGATATGTGCTATTCTGAAGGAAAACATCGTTCAAATAAGAAGAGCATGGATGCTTATATCATGAAGACAACATTATTGATCGATTTTATTGAGACAGCGATCGCACATAATAAGAAACACTTTTTCTTTGATGTTATCGTTCCAAACTTCGATCGTCTTGTAATTCAGGGATATGAATATAAAGGATATGTAGGATGTATTACATCTTTAGAAGCATATTACAATGTAAATATGGATATGTTAAAACCAGATGTTTACAAAGAATTATTCTTGGGTAATAGAAGAATTTACACAAAATCTGCCGATGGAGCACCAGCAAAATACGGACCAAATGCGAAAGTCAGCAACAGCCTGATCAGTAGTGGATGTGAGATTGATGGTGAAGTTGAAAACTCTGTCATCTTCCGTGGATCACAGATTGCAGAGGGAGCTGTGATCAAGAATTCTGTTGTTATGGCAGAAGGATTTATCGCACCACAGGCAGAGATCAACCATACAATTTTAGACCGACACGTAAAAGTTTATTCAAATGCACACTTATCAGGATCATCAAACCATCCAGTATTTATTCCGAAAGGAGCAAGTGTTAATGAGTAATAACAATTCACTGAAAGTGCTGCTTGCAGGGGCAGAGTGTGCACCATTTGTGAAGCTTGGAGGGCTAGCAGATGTTATGGGAACCCTTCCAAAGGAATTGAATCAGATCGGTGCGGATGCCCGTGTGATCATGCCGTTTCATAGTCAGATGAAAGGGAAATATGGCGCACAGACAAGACATCTGGCAGATTTCAACATCAATTTTAGTGGTGGGGAAACATATGTAGGTGTAGAAGAACTGGTTTATAATGAAGTTACATATTATCTGATCGATAATGAAGGATTTTTTGGTGATGCGGTATATCGTGGTGGACTTGCAGAAGGAGAGCAGTATGCTTTCTTCTGCCGTGCCGTGATCGAAGCAGCAAGCCGTATTGGATTTATTCCAGACGTCATCCATTGCAATGACTGGCAGACAGGTCTGATCCCTATCTTACTCCGCACACAGTACGGACATTGGGATATTGGACATGCAAAGACGATCTTTACGATCCATAATATGATGTATCAAGGAGAATTTGGTTTCGATCAGTTTGAACATTGGTTAGGAATCGATCCAAAGTATGACACACCAGAATTTATGCATAACTATGAATGTGCAAGTTTCATGAAAGCAGCACTTGTGTTTGCAGATCGTTTAAGCACAGTAAGTCCAACTTATGCACAGGAGATTCGTGATCCAGCATTTGCATACCGTCAGGAAGGTATCTTAAATGCGAGAGCAGGAGATACATGGGGAATCTTAAATGGAATGAATCAGGAAGAATTTAATCCAGAGACAGATCCATTGATTCCATATCATTTTAACAAAGATGATCTTTCTGGAAAGAAGAAAGATAAACAGGAACTGATCAAGGCTCTTGGATTATCGATCACACCAGGAGTTCCGATCATCGGTATGGTTACAAGATTAACAGAGCAGAAAGGTCTGGATCTTGTGAAATACATGTTGGATGAGATCATGTGTACAGAGAATGTCGCATTTGTCATTCTCGGAACGGGTGATTATGAATATGAGGAATTTTTCCGTTACATGGAAGAAAAATACAAAGGAAGAGTATGCTCATATATCGCATATGATAATGCAGTTGCACACCAGATTTATGCAGGAAGTGATCTCTTCTTAATGCCATCCAAATTTGAACCATGTGGAATCTCTCAGATGATCGCACTTCGTTATGGAACACTTCCAATCGTACGTGAGACAGGTGGACTTCGTGATACAGTACAAAGTTACAATGAATACGAGGACACAGGAAATGGATTCTCATTTGCAAACTACAATGCACATGAGATGCTGGGAGCAATCCGTTATGCATTACAGACATTGCAGAGTCCAAAGAGAAAACATGGATTGATCCAAAGAGCGATGGAATCCGATAACAGTTTTGCAAAATCTGCAAAGATTTATCTTGATATGTATAATAGTGTATTATAAATTCAAAAGAAGAATGGGCATCTTATTTTAAGATGCCCATTCTTCATAAAGACAAAAAATGAGATAAATTTACAGGTCAAAGATAAAGACTAGAAAGGAGGCTTAGATCACAATGGACTATATGGACAGCAATAAGATCGGACAACGGATCGAGAATAAATTAATTCATGCACTTGGAAGAACGATCAGTGAGGCAACAAATGATGAGATCTATAAGGCAGCAGCGGAGTGTATCAGGGATGATATCATGATATCCTGGGCAGACAGCAGAAAAAGGGTACAAGAGCAGGGAGTTAAGAAACTTTACTATATGTCAGCCGAATTTTTGATGGGAAGGGCATTTTCTAATAATCTGATCAGTCAAGGATTATATGAGGCATATCGGGAAGCATTCTGGGAGATGGGACTTGATTTTGATAAGATTACGGATGAAGAAAATGATGCAGGACTTGGAAATGGAGGACTAGGACGACTGGCAGCATGTTTTTTGGATTCACTTTCTACGATGGAACTTCCAGTACTCGGATGTGGGATCCGATATGAATATGGAATGTTTCGTCAGAAAATTGTAGATGGAACGCAGATTGAGATGGAAGATGACTGGTTAAGAGATGGAAATGTTTGGGAGATCGAGCGCCCGGAATTAAGTGTGGAAGTACATTTTAATGGAACGATTCAGGAAAACTGGACAGAGAATGGATTAAAGATTGAACATAAAGATTATAATACCGTCATTGCAGTCCCATATGATGTACCGATCATTGGATACAAGACTAAGACGCCAGCAACTCTTCGTCTGTGGAGTGCCAGAAGCAAGCGGCGGTTCGATTTTCATTCGTTTAATGAAGGAATCTATGATAAAGCGATGGCAGACCAGACATTTGCAGAAGCAATCTCGAAAGTCTTATATCCGTCAGATGATCATATGCAGGGTAAAATGCTGCGTTTAAAACAGTTTTATTTTCTGGCATCTGCAACGATGCAGTCGATGATCAAGAGACATAAAGCAGTATTTGATGATCTGAACTCCTTGCCAGAACATGTTGTCATTCAGATCAATGAGACACATCCGGCATTGGCGATGCCAGAACTTATGAGGATTCTAATGGATGAAGAAGATTTTGGATGGGATGAGGCCTACGGTATGGTCAAGAAGATATTTCATTATACGAATCATACAATTATGTCAGAAGCAATGGAATGTTGGGATGAGAATATGTTTCGTTTACTGCTTCCAAGAATCTATCAGATCATTTGTGCGATCAATGAGAAATACTGTCAGAAACTTTCCGTATATTACAGCAAGGAAGAAGAAAAGATCGCACAGATGGCAGTGATCGGAAACAATGAGATCCGCATGGCAAACCTATGCGTAGCTCTTTGCCGCAGGATCAATGGTGTTTCAAATCTTCACGCGGATATTTTAAAAACGAGGATTTTTAAAGGATCTTATCAGATCTTTCCACAAAAATATCTTGCGATCACAAATGGGATCACACACAGACGCTGGTTAGCACTGGCCAATCAGGGGCTATATCATCTGGTAAGAGAGTATGTGAAAGGGGATATTTTAAAAGATTACCACCTGTTTGAACAGATCCTTTCATATAAAGATGACAAAGAATTCTGTAAAAAATATGAGAAGGTCAAACGAAATAATAAGATCCGTTTTGCAAAGTATATCAAAGAAAAGCAAGGGATCGAAGTGAACCCAGAATCTATTTTTGATGTTCATTGCAAACGTTTGCATGAGTATAAACGACAGCTGTTAAAATGTCTGCATATCATTTATATATATCAGAAGATCAAAAAAGATCCAACATGTATTACAACACCGATCACATTTATTTTTGCGGCGAAAGCAGCACCGGGATATGCCAGGGCAAAAGAGATCATAAGGCTGATCCATTCCATTCAGGAAATGGTGAATAAAGATCCAGATATGGACGGAAAGATTCAGGTGGTTTTCGTAGAAAATTATTGTGTATCGGTTGCGGAGATGCTGATTCCGGCAGCAGATATCAGTGAGCAGATTTCTACCGCAGGAATGGAAGCATCTGGAACAGGAAATATGAAATTTATGATGAATGGTGCATTGACGATCGGCACTATGGATGGAGCCAATATAGAGATCGCAGAGCGTGTAGGTCAGGAGAATATCTTTATCTTCGGGGACAGCGCTGAGGGTAATTACAATAAAAAAATGTACCATACATACAATCCAGGGATTATTTTCGAGAATCATCCAGGAATCCGTGATGTATGTAATTGTCTGATCGAAGGAAATCTGTTACGATACGGAAACAGAAAATATTCAGAGATTTACCAGAATCTTTTATTTGGGGAATATGGAGAGGCAGATCCATACTACATACTTGCAGATTTTCCGTCTTATATTGAAACATATGAAAAAGTATATCATTTGTATGTCGATCATAAGGATGAATGGATTAAAAAAGCAATTGTTAATACAGCAAAATCCGGATATTTTTCATCAGACCGAACGATTGAACAATATAATGAAAAAATCTGGAATCTGAAACCAGTAAAATAAGAGTTACAAAAAAGATGAGATTAAATTATGATTCATAACGCGTCAGTAGAAAAATACAGAACTCCCGTAGGTGCAGTCACATGTGGAAGCGAGATGATGATCCGCCTGTATGATGTAGGGCAGGAAGTCAATAAGGCAGAGATCATCATGTATTCTGAAAGTTTTCACCGGGAGTATGAGATGAAACGAAAAAAAGACTGCATGGAAGAACACATAAAGATGACCAGTGAAGCAGGTGTTGTCTGGTATTATTTCAGAATCTGGGAACATGGGAAATGTTATTTTTATGGAGCCAGACATGGGAAGACACAAGGAGAAGGAATGATCGTTGATGACAACCCGGATAGTTTTCAGATCACCGTATATGAAGAAGATTTCGATACCCCAAGGTGGATGTCAAAAGGAATCATGTATCAGATTTTCCCAGATCGTTTCTGCCAGGGAAACAAAGAAAATATGAAACGCGGGAAAGTATATCATGAAAGTATGGGAAGAACGGTCTATCTGCATGATGACTGGGAAGAACAGCCAGTATTTGGACCACTTCCGGGAAAAGAATTTTATGATCCATGTGATTATTTTGGTGGAGATATTGAGGGAATCATATCCAAACTTGATGATCTGAAACGATTGGGGATCAGTTGTATTTATCTGAATCCGATTGGAGAAGCAGCATCAAACCACCGCTATAATACATCAGATTATAAGAAAGTCGATCCATTCCTTGGAAATAACGAAGATTTTAAGCGGCTATGCCAGCTTGCCAAAGAACGCAGGATTCATGTGATCTTGGATGGGGTATATTCCCACACTGGGGATGATAGTGTTTATTTTAATAAAAAGGGAAATTACGAAGAACCAGGGGCATATCAAGGGGAAGAGTCAAAGTACTATGATTGGTATGACTTTAACGAAGATGGAACTTATAAGAGCTGGTGGGGGTTTGAAACACTGCCGGAAGTCAATGAATTAAATGAAAAGTTTGTTGATTACATTATCACAGGAGAAGATTCGGTGATCAAGCATTGGTTAAAACTTGGAGCATCAGGATTCCGTCTGGATGTTGCAGACGAACTTCCAGATGAATTTATCTTTAAATTGCGAAGCGAATTAAAGAAGAAATTCAAGAATTATGCACTGATCGGTGAGGTATGGGAAGATGTCACAACCAAAGAAAGTTACGGAACGAAACGTAAATATGCTTTGGGTAAAGGCTTAGACAGCGCAATGAACTATCCGCTGAAAGTCAACGTTACAGATTATTTACTCGGCAATCAAAGTGCCAAAGATATGAAGACATTCTTGATATCCCAGCAGTGTAATTATCCAAAACCATTGTATTATGCACTGATGAACCTGTTATCTTCTCATGATATTCCAAGAATTCGGACAACACTTGCAACCGGAATGAATGAGAATCTGCCATCGAGAGAGCAGCAGGCAGAATATGCCATAACATCAAAGATGGATCAGAAAGGAAAAGCACTCACAAGACTTGCAATGGCAGTTCAGTTCTTTGTTCCAGGAATGCCATGCATTTATTATGGAGACGAATATGGAATGCATGGACTGATGGACCCATTTAACCGAGGAGCATTTTTTGAAAATGACAAAGAAACCTATCAGGAAGTTTTGAGATTGACTAGCCTTAGAAACCGGGAAAAAGTCTTACAGACAGGATATGCATTATACATGGCACCGACTGAAAACGTCCTTGCGATCTTAAGATTTATCAGCGAGAAAAAAGATGTTTTTGGAGAAGCAAGTGAGAACAAAGCAATATTACTTCTCGTCAATCCGACGATGAAAAAAGAAGAGATCAATCTAGATCTCAACAAGGTCAAAGAAGGTGTAAATGAGAATGCATTACAGGCGCTGTTAAAGAACTTGAGCAACACTGTGATCAAGACAAATGTAGCACCTATAGATTATAAAGTGATAGAGTTATAAAAGAAAAAAAGAAAAAGGATCTGCAGATCAAAGATACATAAAGTATCAAAAGGGTTTGCAGATCCTTTTCTTATATTCTAGGTTCAACTCAAATTTAATTCTTAGCAGTGAGGGCTTCACTCTCAGCAGCAAGTATTTCATCTTCATCTTCATCACTCATGGAATAAGCAATATTCACACTATGATCAGCAATACGCTCTAATTCAGAAAGCATATCGGAGAACAATAAACCAGCTCTTGGCTCACATTCGCCTTTGGCAAGACGTTTGATATGGTGTTTTTGATATCTGCGTTCCATTTTGTCAATCGAAGCTTCCAGAATTGCAATCTCAGCAAGCTTTTCTTCAGGTTTGTTGACACCATCTTGTTCCATGAAACATTCCAGGGAAAGTTTTAACAGTTTGGAAACAGCAGTGTACATCTTTTTGATCTCTTCTTTTGCATCTCCAGTAAGTCCAGTGTTATGTTTGATCTCTGTTTTTGTAAAATCAGCAAAATTTTCTGCGTGATCACCGATACGTTCGATATCATTAACAACATAAAACATGGAACCCAAGATCTTCTGATCGGCTAAAGGCAGTGATAGCTGGTTGGACTTTACCAGATAATCAGTGATCGCATGACTGACATTATTGATATCTTCCTCGCGATGATAGATTTTATCAACAAATTCATCGGATTGATTTAGAAATCCGTGGATGGCATGGTCTAAATTCTCCTGTGCCATATTAGCCATACGTCTTAACTCATTCTTCGCCTGAGGGATCATTGTTGCAGGAGATTTTAAGGAAATCTCTGTAATATACTGCAGTTCATTATGGTGAACTTTTTCATCTTTTCCACGGATGATCTTCTCTGTTAATGCAACAACTAAAGGTGTACATGGGAACATAAATAATACTTCAATGATCTTAAATGTTGTATGAGCATTTGCAACACTTCGTCCAAGATTTCCACCGGAAATACTTAAGAAAAAGTTTGTGATAGGAGTAAGTGCAAAGCTAAGTCCTGTAAAGATGATGATACTTCCAAATATATTAAATAAGAAATGAATCATCGCAGCACGTTTTGCACCTTTGTTACCACTTAAGCTGGCAAGCAATGCGGACACACAAGATCCCATATTACATCCAAGAATAATAAAGAAGCAGATTGGAAGATGTAATAATCCCTGAGATGCCATCAAAAGAACGATACTTACAGTAACAGAAGAACTCTGTAAGATCGCAGTCATGATAAATCCAAATAAAACACCAAGGAAATGGTTATCCAGCGTCTGAAGGTAAGATGTGATCAAAGGTGAATCCCTTAACACAGACATAGCACTTGACATGGAAGTTAATCCCATAAATAAAACACCAAATCCAAGAATAACTTCTCCCACTTTCTGAACGGTAGGATTATTTATAAATAATACCATAATAAC
>UMFZ01040031.1_pt1 | contig 14052 bp, 7 predicted proteins | sample 1965141 | NCBI WGS metagenome assembly UMFZ01 (sample SAMEA4836059, study PRJEB28245) | human gut metagenome | biome: gut microbiome; material: fecal sample | place: Denmark | collected 2008
TTATCATAGAAGGACCTTGCCTAGATTATTTTACAGAAAAAGTATCACAGACTCACGAATTTAGCAATGCTATCAGGAACAAAAGAAGAAATGAGAAAATTTTATCAGAAGGATATGACAAGGGCTCCGACAGCTATATGTTTCCTTCCGGCAGTTTTAACGACTTTTCAGATGCCGTTGTAAAAGAAAACTTATTCCGCAGACATGGAACTGTACTTCATGCCCCAACCAAAGAAGGTCTCATCCAGACAGTATTCTCTACTGCTAATGCTGCCATTATAGATGAAGCTACTGCCTTTCCAGAAGATAACGATTCTTTTGACAAAGCATCCTTTTCTTCTTACAAGGTAGCTGCTGTACCAAAGTTAAATAACCGTTTCATTGAAGATATGCACTTCAATGTAGAAAAGTATTTAACAAATGAATTTGCTCGTAGATTTGGCAGAGCCGAAGAACAGGTTTTTATCAATGGAGCCGGTGCAAACAAGCCAGCAGGCCTTTTATTAACCGCCGAAATCGGACGTTCTATTGATACCGCCGACAGTTTATCTTATGATGATATTATCGCCTTATACTTTGCCACCAAGCCTGAATTCAGGAAGAATGGCGTTTGGTTAATGAATGACAATACAACATTAACCCTCAGAACATTAAAAGGCAAGGATGGCAATTATCTGTGGCGTCAGTCAGATGACACGATTTTAAGCAGGCCAGTGGTTATATCTCCCTATATGCCGGATATAGCAGACAGCAGCGTTCCTGTTGCATTTGGAGATTTGTCCTTCTTCTGGATATTAGAGCGACAGCCCCTTTCTGTGAAAGTCTTGACAGAACTGTATGCCCGCGAAAATCTAACCGGATACGCAGCTTATGAGCGTATCGATGGCAAGCTCATCCGTCCGGAAGCCGTACAGCTTCTTAAGATAAAATAATACAGGACATCTCTGCGACACCCTGCACCAAAGAATATCATTATTTTATGCTTTGCGAAATGCTGAATTTCCAGAAAGATTTTGAAGAAGAATCCGGCGAGCAGTCTTGCTATCGTCTCCGATAAATCCCAAGCGTAGGAGGAAACATCGGAATGCGTATTTTTCATTCTCAACTTCTTTATCCGTCACTGATACTCGTTTTAGCTTTATCGCTAATTCGCACAGTTTGGAAATAAATTCTGTATAAGCATTCACAGCATCCAGCTCAGACGCAAGTGGAAACCAGGGAAATGAAACTTGATTCTCGGTAATAACAACCTCCAACTGCTCTGTCAGGAATGCGTGTTTAAAAAGTGTTTGCTTCCCTTCTATCAACTTCTGCAAATTTTCCAGCTTATCATCCGTAAACATGCTTCTCGGAACTGATATGCTTAATACATCTGCTTCCACGGCTTCATTCTCCAACTGCTCTGATTGTTGTATAGGCTCGCCTTTGTAAAACCGTTCTAAAACCAATTCCAACTTACTTTCTGTCATATCCTCGGATGCATGAAACACTCCGTTTTTATCCAGGATGCATCTTCCAATCAGATAATCAAACTTTGGTGTTCTGGTATACTTTACCGGCATTTCAAGCAATTCACCTATGGCATAAGCCAGCTTCTTGCGTTCCTCACCTTTAACCTTAAAATCAATCTCTGTAATCATTGCACATACCACCTTTCTTTTTGGTATGTACATATATCACTCTACCGGGGAAATTAGTCAACACAATATTTGAAAAAGAGCTGCCCTATTTCAAGGCAGCCCTACTTCTACACAAATCGGCAATACTTTTCGCGCACAGCATTTCAATAATTTTCCTTAATCTCAGCCATTTAAGCTGCAAAGACCAAGTTCCCACAATACCCCCTGTGCAATTTTGCGAAAATATGCGCGAGAGGGGGCATCGGTCTTCAGCGAGAAGGGTGGTAGAGATTTAGGTCGCCCCTATACCTAACTATTCTCCTTTAATGTGTTATACTGTTTTTTCCATGATCTAGATGGTTTTTTACACAAACAATCAGACGATGCAAATGCGCAAATACCTTCTAAGCCGTTAGAACCACAAATATCTGGATTATTTTGTCTACATCCATATGTTTGAATTTCAGAATCCAACTCATTTAATGGCGCATTAAAATCAACTTGCAAATTTTTCACTTTTACCTCCTAAGAAAACAATATATGAATCATCCTGTTCAATTTTGATTCCAACTCACAAACGTTAGCACATGCTCCCTTTTCTTTTTTCTTTTGATGAATTTTCTTGGAAGTATCAGCTATTTTCGTATGTAAATCATTATCACTATCATACTTAGGAATTGCAATGTACTTCAAGACATCAACCCCCCTATTGGTAGAAATTGCATATCCATCAACAACTTCTATTATACTAGGCGAATTAATTATGCCGCACACATAATATGCTTCCATCTCCTCATAAACATCTAACATAAGCACTTTTGAATCAACAACAATGGGTTTATCTTCTGAAAACAATTCCCGATTTGCATTTGGCACCGATTCATAATAACTTGATACCACTACTGCAGACATACTACCCGCTTGCTCTTTCCATAAAACTTTATAAGGTGAATAAGTATATGTCCCAACATTATCCAATCTATAAAAAGGCTGCGTATCTTTATTAAAAAACTTTCCATTTTGAATTCGGGTATCCAGCAATTCATCATGATAATAATTCAGCCATTGGAATGTTTCCGGTGCTTCTAGTGCAAGAATTCCTTCAGGAACTCCATATTTAAATTCAGCAGTATGTGGCACAAGCATAAATTCATTAGATTTCACATACCATTTTGCTATATTACGTCCACCTAACATTGGATATATGTATGTTTCTTCAATACACCCTTTATGAACTCCTTTATCAATTATATCCTGTCTTCTTTGGCGTGACATATCGTTTTCAATATTCAAATATCCTTTTCTTGCCTTTTTAGGTTCCTTCAAAATATAAACACCTTTTGCACCTGCAGGTTCTATCCCCTTTCGTCCTTTATAAGAACGTTCTACATTTGGATTTAGTACATTATTAGCAAATCGCATATCTTCTAACGTCAACCAAGCAGATTGAGCATCTTCCTTGTCTACCGGTTGTGCAAGTTTATCACAATATTCTAAAATTGATTGAACATAATCCCAGTTTGCATGAGAATCAATTTTCGATTTTCTACCTATTTGTGTATAAAATCTATATCGATTCATTGGATATGTTATTTCCGTTCCTTTACTAAACTTAATAGCTACCGTTGGTATAGTAAACAAACTAACACATGAAAAATCATGTACTTCTTCAACCTTAAAAGGTATGCTCTGCCCATTCCGAATTATGCTGAATTTTCTAAATCCCTCACCACCTTTTGTTGATTTCAAAAAAGATGCTGGTAATAAAAATACCATTGATCCTCCAACTTTCAAATATTGATCTACAGATACATATGTGACTGCCATACCAAAATCATCATGAGTTGTCTTTTTGTCATAAGCATTCTTTTCAAAAATACCATAGCTTTGCCATATTGTTAATGTTCCAGCACGATAACTCTTACTCATTGCTTTCCATGCTATCCAGGGTGGATTTCCCACAACAAAATCAAATTTATCTCGGATCATAACCGGTGCAAAACTATTTCTAAAGATTATAGGCCAAAATGAATCTTTACTAGCACGATGTAATGCTTTTAGTTTCGAAAACAATGCCTTAACAACACCTAAGTCTTCTTCTTGTATTAATCCCTTACCAAGAGCAAGTTTTTCAAAAACATCATATGAGCCTCTATCATCAATGGATTGACTTAACAGTTTTAGAAACTCATTTCCTTTCACAAATGAATCAAATTTGGGAATCTCAATTGAACCAACTGTTGTTTCTAATTTAAGCGTAGTATCATTCTCTTCAGTATAAACAACGGGCGCTAAAATTGAATCCGCAATAAAAACAGGTATACTTACGGGAGCGCCAAACTCTTCATCACAATTATCAAAATACGCTGAAAAAGTTATTAATATATAATTCGCTTTAGCCGCTACAACTGATATCGGATTAATATCAAATCCGACAATGTTTTCAGTAATTTTAATAATATCATCTTTTGAAAGAACACCGTTTTTTTCTTTAATAATACGCTTTATTGATTGTGTTAAAAATGGTCCAGAACCTGCAGTTGGATCAATCAAAGTTTTTGTAATATCTCCATTATATCCAACCATATCTAGTGCATGCTCCACAATCCAATCTGGTGAAAAATACTCACCCATTAAATGACGCATCTCTTGTGGAATAAGTCCCATATAAACTTCCTGCAAAATATCCTGGACATTCTCAGGCCGCAAAACAAAAGTGCTTAAATCAAATTTATTAACTTCTTTCATAGTTTGATTAACAAGCTGAACGTCAAAACTATCATCCGGATTATTGATGTTGCTCGTAAATGTAAACCATTCCAAAAAATGCGATTCAAAGAAATTATTTACCAATTTACAGCTATCATCCGATTGTCCATCGAACAAATCGTTTATTTCATCTTTTGTTAACTCTTGCTGTGTTGTAAACATTGGATCAACAAGTTGTGCCAAAAATGAATACACTAATATTTTCAAAAAAATATTAAAAAATGTCTGCATGGAAAATAAATATTGTTTACTGTCAATATCCATTTCTTTCTCAATACCATACATTTCTCTTATTTTGGAAGATACTTCTGTAAAATCTGTTGCTTGTTCGTCATCACCATACATCACTCCGAATACTCTATCCCACTCATCAAATAATGTTTTTACTCTGTTATTAAACGAATTGGATGTTGTATCAATATTATTTCTGAGATTTTGATATAATATATTAATAGAATTTCTTACAAAATCACTTTTAGGGTGAATAGCAGAACATAGAGTTGCTTTTGTCAAGCTCCTCTTTTCTTGCTGTTTTAACAACAATGCAAGTCTTTTTAAACCAGGTTGAAAATCCTTTATTTCGTATATAAATCCCAAATTTAGTGGCTTTTCAATTTCTACTTTAACTTTCCTTGTATTTAATTTGTTTCTTTGTGATGAGGGAATAAAACGCGCAAATATAAATTTCTTTCCATCAAATCCAACGCCAATACCTCTCATTATTTTTTTCACTATAATTTCTTCTTTATCATTGACACTTATTCCCGAATTACTTATTATATAATCATAGAGTCCATGATCTGTGTCATTTCTTCCATAAAGAGCCTCATTTACTCCCTTTTCCTTAGAAAAATAGTTTTCTTTCTTTAATTCAAAAGAAATATTTTGGAATGTCGCATCAGTTCTTCCACCTGCAATTAAAACATCCTCACTTTTATATTGATTCAACATATCCGGATTTAACTCAATCAAAAGAGGTTTTACAATATCCGAATGAAAATGTATTTTTATATCATCTTCATTTCTGAAAACATTCTTTTTAAAATTGGATTCCAACTCTCTAAAATTCATATTACAACCTCCGAATCAATTTCTAATATTATTATACCCGCAAAAAACTTATTGGTCAACATGGTTTTTGTTCATTTTTTAAGGATTTATAACAATATTTTACTCATTGGTCAATGAAAGGAGATTACTATAGAATCACGAATTATAAATCAAAACATGAAAAATGCTGTAATATTATTATTAAAGAGTAGACACATTAAAAACCCTGAATCACTTACGCAAAACACTATCAATTCATTCACACACACAAACTCTAGAGGTATCTCACATACCTACTATGTGTTTAACAGTTACTGTGAATACAAGCGTTTTTCTTGTAATGTTCAGCACAAACTATATAGATTAAATTCATTCTACATTATTGAACTTTTATAAGATATTTTCTTTTCCTCCACCTTGTCATCCGTATAAAAACCGTAGTTCCTTTCCTATCACTCCACCACGATTTGCTCCGTTTTATCGCACTTCATCGCCGCTTATAACTGTACCCAAAGCCCTGCCGTGGCAAATAAAGAGAACTTTTATCATTATTGCATAACCTCGCATTTCTTAGTTTTTCTTGGTTTTTCGGGCTTTGTAAGCCTTTGTAAATTTTTGCTTTCTGGCATAACCTGGTTTATTTTCGCATAATATCGTCCGTAAAAGGTATAAAAAGTATAAAAATAGGTTACAAATTAACTGTATAGCACACCACATTTTTGCCGAATACTTTCTTTAACAGTTCCATAATATCCTCATTTTTTAGACCATATCTTTTCAAGGAATTTTGATCAAATGGTTCTTGTTCCAACAAGTCAATAAAACTATGTATATCAGCATCTACTGCTATTGGCAATTCTTCTACTATTTCAAGCATAAGTTCTGAGGCAATACGTAAAATATCTTTTTTATGCTTCTTTATGTCACTAGAATCCGCTTTTTCACCTAAATATTTTCGCTTTTTCTAATCAAGATACGCTTTTGCTTTAAAAAGAATGATATATTCTGGTCTTAAAACAGAAAGTCCATTTCTCACTTCTTTTCCATTGAGTAGTACCTTATAGTAAGCTTCCGGATATAGAAAGCCGGACTCCATCGAAAACGAAGTCCGGCTAGGCATTATCTATATACGATTTCACAGACCCCTAATCCAGATTCTTCTGCAGAATGCTAATCAATTCCTCAATAACGATTGGCTTGGATAAGAATCCGTCCATACCGCATTCCAGCGCTTTCTTTTTATCCTCATCAAAAGCATTGGCAGTCATGGCAAGAATTGTAATCCCCGCCAGTGCCGGATTATCCAGAGCACGGATCTGCTTCGTGGCCTCATATCCATTCATTACAGGCATCTGCACATCCATCAGCACCAGATCATAATTACCTGGCTTTGAATTCTTAACTTTTTCCACTGCCTCTGCTCCATTTTCGGCAGTGTCAACCAGGAAGCCATATTCATTGAGGATCTCCGCTGCAATTTCACTGTTCAGTTCATTGTCTTCCACAAGCAGTATGTATCTGCCTCTGAAATCCGAACCTGCTGCCGGAAGGATTGCAGTCTCTGCCTCTGCCTGTTTCTGGCCGATCGCAGTCATCAAGGTATCTCTGATATCTGACATGAACATTGGTTTTGCACAAAATGCAGTCACTCCGGCCGCTCTGGCTTCCACTTCGATATCTGACCAGTCATAAGCTGTCAGAATTATGATCGGCGTATCATCTCCAAGGCTGCGGATCTGGCGGGTAACTTCAATGCCATTCATATCCGGCAAACGCCAGTCGATGATATAAGCATGAAATGCATCTCCCATTTCCATAGACTGTCGTGCACGGAGAACAGCTTCCTTTCCGGAAAGTGTCCATTCCGAACGCATTCCAACCTTCACAAGCATTTTTGTCACGCTGTCACAAGTATTAAAATCGTCGTCTACAACTAATGCTTTAAGTCCTTCCAGTTCTGCGATCTTCTCTATCCGTTGGTGCTTAGACTGAATCCGAAATGGCAGACGAACAATAAATTCGGTGCCTTTGCCCTGTTCTGTCAAAACCTCAATGGTACCGCCCATCATATTCACAATATTCTTGGTAATGGCCATGCCAAGCCCTGTACCCTGGATCCTGCTGACTGTGGAAGTACGTTCCCTCTCAAAAGGAGAAAAGATCTTCTGTACAAATTCCTGGCTCATGCCGATTCCGTTATCCTTTACCCGGATCTCGTACAATTCACTGCCTTTTACTGTCCCCGGATACTGTCTGATCCGGACAGAAACGGTTCCTCCCGCCGGCGTAAACTTCACTGCATTGGACAAAAGATTCAGCAGCACCTGGTTCAGCCGCGTCTTATCACAATAGACATCCTCATTCGTAACATCCATGGCATCCATATAAAGTTCCAACTGTTTCGCATGTATTTGTCCACTGATGATCGTCTTCAGGTCATGAAGCACATCCGACAGACTGACCTCTGTTTCTTCCAGATGGATCTTTCCGCTCTCAATCCGGCTCATATCCAGTATGTCATTGATCAATGAGAGCAGATGGTTGCTGGAGGAAAGGATCTTGCCCAGATAATCCCGAACTCTTTTCTTGTCATCAATATTACTTACAGCCAGTGTCGTAAAACCGATAATCGCATTCATTGGTGTCCGGATATCGTGAGACATATTGGAAAGGAACGAACTCTTTGCCTTGTTTGCTGTCTCCGCAGCACGTACTGCCTCAGAAAGTGCCTGGTTCATTTTCCGGTCAGAGGTACGGTCTGACATAACCAGGATATATTTCTTTTTCCCGTTTACCTCACTGCCCATTGCAATATTATGGAACCAGCGTTTTTCCCCTGTCTTCAGATGAACATATTCAAAATCCCATTCTCTCTGTTCCTGAACCTGAATTTCCTCCAGATAATTTTTCTCCGGATCTTCCTGTTTCTCTGAATGCAGTTTTCTCAGAATACAAATATCCTTATGAATCTGTTCTACCGTAATCCCCAACAGCTTTTCCACATTTGGACTGACGTAATCTGCCTGATATGTTTTTGCATCCAGCATCAGAAAGACATCATCCACGTTCATGGAAAGCTTTTGAAACAGCTCATCCCGATACAGAATCTCCGTATCCTTTCTTCTGAGATTTATCCTGTTTTTTTGAATAATAAGACTGATAAAAAGTGCAGCTATGCAGAACACGATCGCACTGACAAAGAATATCGTACTACGCTGCAGGCGATTCATGCTGGCATTGACGATATCCGCCTGGACAAGTCCCAGAAACATCCAGTCCTGAATATCTGATTTTTCATAGACCAGATAGTAGTTCCTTTCATCCAGATTTAGCAGCATCGCATCGGTACGTCCTGCTTTAAACTTCTCCAAAAGCGCATTGATCTCTTTTTCAGACATATCAGAATGCTCTCTTAGAATTCCGAAAAAATTATACACGTTCCCCCATGCCTCAGAAGAATGATCCACCACAACACGACCATCCGGATGAATCATAAAGCTCTGGGCATTTCCATCGAAAGCAGAAATATCCAGTACGTCTACAATGTCAGAGTTTTCGTAAGCAATAGCAATCGCATCATATTCAAATCCCTGATAAATTCCATGAGCCTTAGGCGTGGCAAAAATAAGCAGCTGAGATTTTCCGGGAACTGCTGCATTCGCTATCACATCATTTCCCTGCCGGATTTCCTCTTCCATATTTTCCTGTAATCCAAGGTACCCTGTTTCCCCTGTCGCCATCTTGTAGTCCCCGTCAGCTGACAGAAAAAAGAACTCTAAAAATCCTGCATCCTCCTGTGCTTTCTTTATATAGTCACAAATTTCATCTTCGCTCAAAATATTCTGCAGATTCTCTCCCCATATATGAAGATATGTCAGGTTCTTATCTGTCAGTTCTCTCATCATGTTATCAGACTGATGAAAAACCTCCGTCAAATGAGAAACACTTTCCTCATAAACAGTTTTCGACACAAATTTAAAATATCGGAAAACCCCCAAAACAATTCCCACCAAAACAGCGACACAGACAACTGCCATGAATTGTTTTCTCCTGACAGGCTTCTTTCTATCCGTATTATGATTTTCAATATCCATTCTTTCCGCTCATTTCTGCGCACGCTTTTTGCGCATGTCGAGTTTGTGTCAGTGCGCGCACACACAAATCTCACGATTGAAAAACTTTATCTTTCAATCTTCTCACCTCAGCGTCATGTAATCTTCAGGCTCTGCAAGAATGGCATTACCATCTGAAACATACCCTGTCCAGGTGTCTTTCACAGTGGTATCTCCTCCATCAAACACAATATTCTCATCTTCCGGATAAGCCTCCATGTGTTTTGATGTCGCGAGACAGGTTACCGTGAAAGTATCCTCGTCCTGAATTTGTTTTCCGTCCTTTATAACCTTGCTCAAGGTGTAACCATCCTCTGTTTCCTTGATTTCCACAGAAATTCCACTGACCACTGGCAGAGAGCCACGATTAAACGGAATAAAGCCTCCCTCATAGCCTTCTACAAAGCTTTTAACTGTCTCTTTCAGTTCAGCACCACTCATCTTACTGCTGTAAGCCAAAAGATCATTTGGCATGATCATGTCACCTGCCATTTTTTCTGTATAACCGGCTTTCAGCACGTTTCCCGTAAAGCTGTTTCCGGTTGCAATCAGCACATCTGACCCATAGATGCTGCGCAGAGTATTTGCCATAACAGAATATGCTGCATTTCCTTCCCTGCTATGAAAGCGGTTGGAATAAGACTTCTGTGAATCCAAAACTACTTTCTCAGAAATGGATTTCTCCTCAAGAAGCTGAGCATTAAACGACTGATAGGCCTGCCCTGCATCGTATTCTCCTGAGATCATCCTGGAAACCACATCCTTGGAAACAGAAAAAAAGTCATTTGACGCAATGCGGATATACATGTGGTTTTCTTCGATCACAGGTTTCACATCTTTCATATATTTCGTAAGCTTTAGATCCACATCCTGACTGTAGCTTAACAGATCCTGGCCATCACTGATAATCTGATTCTGCGCATCCTCTGAAAGCATTGCGCTCAGTACCTTCATTGCTTTCTTTCGACGTGACTCATCCTGTGTCAGATCGCGGTTTAAAGCCACCTGGAAATATGGTGTAGTCATAATCCACTTTTCACCATTCTCCTGAAAGAATGGAAGAAAGGTTGTGTCAATGCCCTGATCCTGAAACATTTTTACACCAGCAGAGCTGCCAAAGTACATGGCAAGCTTGTTACTTTGATACATCTCAACGATATCATCATAATTCATATCCAGATCATCCCGGCTCAGCCCTGTATCCTGGATGAACTGCTCCATACGTTCAAAAGCCTCAGGCCAGACGGTACTGTCCAGGCCTTCTCTCTTTGTATTATCCGGGTCACTGTATGCGGTACGCCACTTGCGTCCGTCTACAGAAGACAGCTCTGATGCTGACAGACCCTGCAGTGTCTCCATACAGGTATAATCATAATAATAGTCTGCCGTAAATCCACGAATCCCCACTTTATCAAATGCCTGGCAGGCAGAAACAAAGCTTTCATAATCTGTTGGCAGAGGAATCTCATACTTTTCAAAAAGATCTTTGTTCACTACAAACCCATGAGCATCTGCACACACGGGAAGCCAGTTTACGCTTCCATCCTCATTCATAAAATTGCTGAGGTATGTATCATAGACAGCACCTGCTGCATTGGTTGTAGAAAGATCCATCAGACTGTCTTTCAGGGGACTTGCATCATGCATGGAAAATCGACAACAGGTTATAATATCCGGCAATCCATCGTTTTCCTTAAGGAATCTGTAAAAATCCAGATCATTATTGCCTACAACAAATTCAACCTGGATATCCGGGAGCTGTTTCTGGATATATGGTGCATATTTTTCATACAGGTTTGTGCTCCATAAATACACCGTGATTGTTTCTGCATCTTCTTTTTCTGCACGCTTCCTGCCACAGCCCGGCAAAAGTGATATAACTGTCACCATCACCAGAAGCACCGGTAAAACTCTGCTCCATTTTTTCTTTTTCATTATGAGCTCTCCTCTGAGTTTCCTTTGTATTTTTCTATTTTACAGTGTCAATTATGTTTCACCAATTTATGGATTACTTTTATCAGTAATTCCACATCAATAGGCTTCGCAACATGCTCATCCATCCCTGCTTCTTTTGCTCTTATTCTGTCCTCCGTAAACGCATTTGCTGTCATTGCAATGATTGGTATTTTTTTTGCATCCTCTCTGTCCAAAGACCGGATCCTCTTTGTAGCTTCATAACCATTTATGATCGGCATCATAATGTCCATAAGAATGACATCAAATTCACCTGCTTCACTTTTTCTGAATAGCTCAACAATTTCCTGACCATTCCATGCTTTGGTCACTTCAGCACCTTCATTCTGAAGCAAAAATTCAGCGATTTCCATATTCAGCTCATTGTCTTCTGCCAGAAGAACATGCATCCCCTTTATAGATTTTTCGGATACATCCTTCGATTCTTCACGTTTATCCGCATCCAGATCTATTTTAAATGGAACCCGGATCACAAATGTCGTCCCTACGCCTTTTTTACTTTCAAAAGTAATGGTTCCGCCCATTTCCTCGACCAGCTTCTTTGAAATAGCCATTCCCAGTCCGGTTCCGGCAAACTTTGCGCGACTTCCCGTATATTCCTGTGCAAATGGTTCAAAAATATGCTTCTGGAACTCCTCAGCCATTCCGATTCCGGTATCCCGGCAGACAAATTCCATTGTCGTCATTTCCGGCTGTTCGGATGGGATTTCCACGCAGCTGACATAGATCTGTCCGTTTTCTTTGTTATATTTCACCGCATTCGACAGAATATTCATCATCACCCGTTTCACATATCCCGGACTTCCAATAAAATCACGGTGTGTGATTTCTTTTTTCTCCCACGCAACCCGGATATTCTGTTCTGCCGCCATCTGCTCGATCACAACAAATACTTCCCTGGAAATACTGCTCAGATTAAATGGAATCTCTTCCAGAACAATTTCACCTGACTCCAGCTTACTCATATCCAGGACATCATTTACCAGTTCCAGCAACAGATTCGATGCCTCTTTCACCTTTGTCCTATATTCCGTCTGCTTCTCCATATCATCTGCATAATGGTCTGCCATATTGACCAGGCCGCGAATTCCATTGATCGGAGTCCGGATATCATGGCTCATCCGCTGGAGAAACTCTGTTTTTGCCTCATTGGCAGTCTCTGCCTTTTTTGCAGCGATCAGAAGTTCTGCTTTATATTTTTCGTCTTTTTCCTGTTCCTGTTTCCGGTGTGCCAGATTGGTTCTGTATGTCCAGAACCAAAATATACTGAACATCAGGAAATAAAAGAAAATAACGCTTATCACACCGAATGGAAGGTTATGGAATACTTCCGTATCCGGCAGATACGCATAGATATAATAATCCCGCTGCTTCAGCATGATTCCGTAGCATCCGATTCCTTCATTCTTCAAATGGTAAATGTGCTGACTATCTGTATGCCTCTTCATTGCCTGAACAACTTCGTTGTCAGCCGTATTCTGTCCCAACAAGCTCTCATCATTGCTGGCAACCACTATTCCGTTGTCTGCAACTATAATCGTTCCATCTTTCTGAGTACTATACCCCTTTAAAAGCCCCTGTATTGTCAGAGTATAATTTCTGGTAAATTCAAGAGAGGTGTAATAATAAATCGCAACGATACCTGGCTCATCTTTTCTGGCACAGGCTGCAATGTCAATACGAGATCCGTCTTCCCTGGTAAACCGTTCCGAATAGCTTCTTTCTTCATATCCGGCAAAATCCATGATAATGTCTTTTTGCAAATACGCCGTAATCTCATTGGTCAGAGATTCATCCGTGCTGTATTCACAGTCCGTCTTTCCCTCTGTATCCAGCACAAGGATGCCATCCACCCAGAGAGTTTTCAGGTTTTCTTTCAGGAACTCCCGCCTTAGCTGACCACCGTTTTCAATTTCCATGTCGATATTTGTACTCATCTGTCTGGCACTTTCAATGGCACGAAGAAGACTTTTGGATTCCGAAGATTCATTATAATGGGTGTAGGTGGAACACTGCACCTTTACATAGTTTACAATCTCCACCATTCTTTCTTCTGCTTTCGCCTTTTCCGCCTGAAGAAAATAAAATAAAGAGACTGCAGACACAAAGATTCCAATCAGACCACCGAGCAGATAGATTCGTTTTTCTTTTTTCATTCTCTTAATATCCAAGATCATCCACCTCCAGATATTTCTCCGGATCATCCAGATATTTTTCAATAATTTTCAGGGATGTGCCGTCCTGACGCATTTCTTCCAGCGTCTGATCCATCTGCTCACAGATTCCTCTGTCATCCTCTTTTGCGAAAGCAACACCTATTCCGGTGATCATCAGCGGTTCTTCCAGGATGCGGAAGCTTGTGTTATAATCCCCCATATACTGGACAATCGATTCCTCATGTGCGGCAACCGCATCTACATATCCTTTCCCCAGAAAGGTATAGATCAACTCCCAGTGTGCAAGACTGATCAGATTTCCCAGTTTGGGGATTCTTTCATCTGTCCGGTTCAGAAAGATGCCTTCCGGTT
>UMFZ01003013.1_pt1 | contig 13652 bp, 8 predicted proteins | sample 1965141 | NCBI WGS metagenome assembly UMFZ01 (sample SAMEA4836059, study PRJEB28245) | human gut metagenome | biome: gut microbiome; material: fecal sample | place: Denmark | collected 2008
TGAACTCGTGATTGTCCTTCGCATAAAAAGCTTCTCTCTCATAAGAAAGCATTACTGCCGGAGCCAGCTTCTTATAATTTTTCAGACAGTAATCGATTTCTCTGGTAATCTGTGTGTCTTTTACTTTTTCATGAAAAAGCAGGTAACGTTCTGCCTCGTCCTCTGTCATTGCAATTCTTCTTTTGTATACAACTGACTCATACTTCTTTTTCAGTTCCACAAAAACGGTCGTGTCTTTGTCTGCCGTTCCGTAACTTCTCAATCTCAGTTTTTCTTTATAAACCGGATGTTCCATTGATCTTTGGATCAGCAGATAGTCCGGTGTATCAAAGTAGAGACTGCATATTGTACTCACTCCATGCTCGTCTGCGATCATATACTGTTTCATTTGATTTTTTAACAGTTCCGCCTGCGTGATATCCAACATATATTTGATCTCACACCTTTTAAATATCATCTGATTTGCCATAAGTGTCTCCTTTCCTTTGCGCATATCTTATCAGGCGAACCTTAAATGAACTTAAAAAAAGAAACCATGACATTTTTGTCATCTATATTCTAATAACAGCAGATATTCCCTATAATCTGTATGTTTCATTCGTATCTATGCTTTTTGTTTCCCATTTAACAATTGAAGAGTTTGAATCGAAATGAGGTTATCAGTATAAGTATTTTTGAATATGATAAAGAATTAGAAGACAAGAAATTGCGAAAAGCTGAATTTGAAGCCGGCTATTCAGAAGGACATGAATCTGGATTCTCCGAAGGGCAAAATTATGCGGCAATTGAAACTGCCCGCTGAATGCTGCAATCTCATAAATTTACCCAAAAAAAGATAGCCGACTTTTCAGGTCTGTCTCAATAGGAGATAGCAAATATTTCTTTGTAAACAGCTAAAAGATCCCCAGGTTAAAAGGTCACCTGGGGATAAATAATTAATCTTCACATGCATTGTGCTAAGGTCTGAGTTCATTTCCAAAGCTGCCAAATTCAAATACTTTGTTTTCTTTCAGACATTTTTCACATCTTCGATCCGGTCATGAAGCTGCTCGAACCTGATACGGATATCCCTTAACATCTGATGATGGTGTATCCTGTTCCCGATCGTGATGCCGGTCAGGAGAAGCCCTGTCATGGCAATGATGATCAGGACCGTCTCAACCTTTACTTTTAACGGCTTTTTCTCAGTCGTAGATGGATTCTGCTTCCCAGCTGATGATGTTTCCGTTTTCTGCGTTGATCTCAAATTCATACTTTACCTCCGCATAGTAGGCTTCCCCCTCATAGAGAGAGATGCCGTCGTCATAGTCCGGATGGATGTAGATGTTTCCGGCATCGATACCAGGGATCCTGTCCATGACGGTCTGTTTTGCTGTCTCGATGGAAACACCGCCCGGTGCTGTCTGCGATGAGCCGGCTGCGTTCTGGGAACCTGTCGTACCATTCTGTGATGCTCGGTATCCCTTGTCTATCACTTCGGAGTCTGCTGAAAGGATGCGTCCATCGGATGCATCCAGCTCATAATCGTACTCCACTCCGGCTGCGGTGAATTCCACCTCATATCTGGCACGACCGTCATCCCAGTCCTGTTTTACCGTGATGTACTGGATCTGTTCCGCTGTGACCCCTGCATTCCCGGCTGCGATGTTCTTCGCTTCCTGTTCCGTGATGCCACCGTTCACCATTGTGGCAGAACCTGCGGTTGCGTGTTGTGACACGCCTGCCTGTGATGTCCCACTGCTGTCGTAGTTTCCTGTCTGTGCTGTATGATCTGTTGTATTGCTGCCGTTTTGTGCTGTTCCTGTGCTCCCGGAACCCTGCACGGTTCCGCCAGCTACTCCTGTAGTCCCCTGTATGCCCTTGGTATCCTTCATATTTCCGGTTGTACTGCCGCATCCGTTCACAGTTGACAGAAGTGCCACTGCTATAAGTCCTGCGGCAAGCATTCTTTTTTTATTTCTCACGTTTGTCCTCCCATTTCTCCATTGATTTAATGATGCGTTCCATCCTGATGGCTGCTGTTTTCTGCCGGTGCTTTTTCTCACACCCTGAAGATCCCGGTGTCTGCCTTTAACGTTTCTGCCGCTGCGCCTGCCTGTTCCGTGGTCTCTGCCACCTCGGAGCACCGCATGGTGATGTTCTGGATGCGCTCTGCCATGTCGGAGGTCCCGCTTGCACCCTCGTTTGCCGCATTTGCAACTCCCTCGATCGCATTTATCATGCCGTCCATGGAAGCTAAGAGTTCCTCAGATGTCGCACTGAAATCCGATACAAGACCGTCCACAAACTCGGAATCCCGGTTGTAGGCATCTGCAAGGCTCTCAAAGCTGTCATAGCTGGATTTCACATCAGTTGCGACGAAGTCTAACAGACGTCTGCTGTCCTTTGTGAGCTGGTTCACTGCTTTCACCACGCTGTCCGTGACCTCCTGGATGGTTGTCGCCGTCTCACCGGATTCCGTCGCAAGCTTCCGGATCTCGTCCGCCACGACTGCAAACCCTTTTCCCATCTCCCCGGCACGTGCCGCCTCGATGGAAGCATTTAAGGATAAAAGGTTGGTCTGGTTGGTGATCTCCATGATCGCCTGTGCCAGGACCTCGATCCGGGATACCACTTCCACATCCTGCAGTGCCTGGTCGAGGCTTACCTTGATCTCGCCGTGCATGCGCTGTGCATTGGCACGGTTCTCCGTGGTCTCTCTCTTCGCATTGATGGCACGGGTATGGATGTCATTGACACGCTCCGCACCTTCCTGTGCACTCTCTGCGATGTTTTTGATCGCCCTGTTGATCTCCTCTGACATGGTGTTCATCTCCGTTGCGGATGCAGCGGATTCCTCCATGCTCGCTGCAAGCTGCTGTGTCGTTGCGGAAATGCCTTCCATCTCGCCGTTGATCTCATCCACGTTTTTCCCGATGGAGGAGACATGGCCGCTCAGGGACTCTGCATTGTCCTTCACGCTCCCAAGATGTCCCGCAAAGCTCTCCCGGATCTTGTGGAAAGCTGCCGCAAGGTTTCCGATGCTGTCTTTCCTGTCTAAATATTTCTGTTCCACATCCTGTGTGAGATCGCCCTGTGCGAGGGTGTCCGAATAGCTGCAGGCAAGGTCAAGGCTCCTGATGTAATCAATGATGCCTGCAGCACCCACAACGATCGTGATGATAAGCCCGGCTGCCATAAAGGCTACCATTTTTTTCACATCGGAAGCGATCATTGCCGCAAGCTGGTCCTGCGCCTGCGCCTGTCCTGCACCGTCCATGAGACTTACTGCATATGCTGCGAGCTGTTCCATGCAGTTTTTCGCATATAACACTGCCCCTGCACCGAGCAGTATCACAAAAAAGAATACGATCTTTGTTCCAAATTTTGTCTTTCCCATGATTTATCTCTCCTGTTTCTTATGTGATATTTCCGATCATTGCAAAAATCTGATTCAGGTTGGGCAAATTGTGTAGGATTAATCTGCTTTATTTATGATTTCTGCAATCATCATCTTCTTGTCCAGGCTGTGCAAGGATGTCTTTTTTCTCCCAGTCTGCAACAAATTCCACACATTCCTGCGCCGGGAGCGGCCTGCTGATCAGGTAGCCCTGTAAAAAGTTGCAGCCGAGCTTTTCCAGCTGTTCTGCCTGTTCCCTTGTCTCGATCCCCTCTGCCGTCACCCAGATGTGGTTCCTCTGGGCGAACACGAGGAGCGTCTGCACGATCGGCATGCCCATCTTCCTGCTCCCGATGCCCCAGACCAGCTCCTTGTCCAGCTTGATGCTCTGGAACTCGAAATCCATCAGCCGCACGAAATTGGATTCGCCCTTGCCGAAATCATCCATGACCAGGTTGAACTTCTTATCCTGCAGCCTGTGTGCGGTCTCCAGGAGCTTTCCGTTATCCGCCGACTTCCCGAGTTCCGTCATCTCCAGCCAGATCTTCCCATGCTGGAGGCCGTACCGGTCCAGGCAGCTGCTGATCTCCTCCCAGACAGTCTCCACCATGCAGGTCTGCGGCGACAGGTTCACGTTGATCCTCGTGATGCCGTGTTCCGCAAACCTCGTGAACCACCGGCAGCACTCCCGGATCATCCACAGGTCGATCTCATGCACCCAGCCGCCCTCCTCCGCCTCCTGCACAAGACTCTCCGGGTCGAGGAATCCTCCCTGCCCGTCCCTTGCACGGAACAGCGCCTCAAGCCCGGTGATCCTGTGCTTTTCCACGTTGTAGATGGGCTGGAAATAAGCTTCCATCCCAAGACTGGAAATATCTTCCCAAGTATAAGCTCCTGTAATGCTCATGGTCTTTTACCTCTTGCCTGTTTTTTTGTTCCATCTCCCAGCCCCCGCTGCCCAGATGACCTTTCCTTTTATCTCTTCCCTTCCTGCCGCACCGAGCATCCTGCTGTCCATGGACACCGGGCGGTTGTCCCCGAGGAAGAAATAACTTCCTTCCGGCACGGTGTACGGATAATCCACGCTGTCTCCTGTCTCCGACAGGCCGTAGATGACATCCGTCTCCTGCACTTTTGCGCCGTTCCTTGTCAGGTGTCCCTCACGGTCCACCTCCATCACATCCCCCGGCAGCCCTGCGATGCGCTTGATCAGGTATTCCCCGGATGCATCCTTTAAGATGACGGCATCCCCATAGTCCACGCCGTCCGGGAGGATGCGCAGGAAGAACACGATATCCCCGGGATGGCAGGCAGGGCGCATGGAATTCCCATCCACGCGCATGATCCCGCATACCCTGAACACCAGGAGCCAGACCACGAACAGGATGACGGCTCGCTCTGAGCGCATCTTTCTTTTCCGTTTTTCCTCGCGGACCTTCAGGAGTGCCATGTCAAGGCTGTACTGTTCTCCCCCGTTCATGGCTGTTCCCGGAGACCGGTCTCTTCCGGTCCGTCTGCCTGTATCTGTCCCGGTCTCTGCGGCTTTCCATGCAGATCCCGGGTGTCTTCCTCCGGCGGACACCCTGCAAAGATACAGTCCAGGCCGTTTTTCAAGGCTTCCAGACGGCTGCGGTACTGATGGTAGAGCGCCTGTTGCTTCTCTACTTTCTCCCTTGTCTTTGTCAGGATGACATCCATCTGCCGCCCTGCCTCTGCAAGGATCTCCTCCGCCTGCCGCCCTGCCTCTGCAAGGATCTCTCCTGCCTTCCTCTCTGCCTCTGTAAGGTTCTCCCCTGCTTTTCTGTCCGCCTCTGCAAGGGTCTCCCCTGCCTTCCTCTCTGCCTCTGCAAGGGTCTCCCCTGCCTTCCTCTCTGCCTCTGCAAGGGTCTCCCCTGCCTTTCTGTCCGCTTCTGCAAGGATCCTCTTTTCTGCTTCCCCGGCCTCTTTGAGCATGCGTTCCTTTTCGGTGCCGGCATGGTCGAGGATGGTCGCCGCAGTCTCCTTTGCACCGCCCAGGATCTCCTCCGCCTTTCCTTCTGCCTCCGCATAGAGCTTCTCCTGTGTGGGGATCTGTGCCCGCAGTCCTGCGTTCTCTGCCGCAAGCTGCATCTTTTCCAGATATAGTTCCCTCACTGCCTCCTCGTTCTTCTGTCCATAGTACTCCACCAGCTCCCTGATGTAGAGCACGACTTCCTCACGGTCATACCCTAAGACGGCTGTCCTTAACTTTTCTATTTCCTTAACAAAATTCCTGTCTTTCATGATCTGTCACTTCCTTATAATCCCTTTTTCAGGCACAACAGGGGCAGCCTGCGCTGCCCCTGTCATGTCATCCTGCAAGTTCTCTTGAAAGTCTTGACTCAAACACTGCAAGAGCTGCCATGCAGCCGGCTGTAATGACTGCGCCGGCTATATAGATCGGAGTATCTGCCACACAGTGCCTGCCTGTCACAGCCAGTAAGATGCCCGCTGATATATAGGCTGCACACATCACCACCTGGGCTGCGATACATTTTTTCTGCGTCTTCTGCAGTGCTTTTCTTCTTTCAGGATCCATGGTCCTTATCCTCCTGTTCCTTGTATTTCTGCCATGAATGGGTCTGACAGGGATCTTTCCTGTTCTGCCCGCTCATGTCAGATGTTTTGTAAGTATTTTGGAAAAATTACATATATCATTTTGGTTTGTTGTTTGTAAGTTTAGATAATAGGTCTTTCTTTTTTTATTGTCCGGGGATATGTGGATATCCCCGGGCTTGTTTTTTCGTTCTGGTATCTTTTGGGGGTACTGTCTTACTCTCCGTCAAGTTCCTCGCGGATCTTCCGGATACGCAGGACTGTGTATCCTGCGATCACAAGGATCAGGATGACTGGATACCAGTGGGATCCGCAGTCTGCGAAGCTGATGTGTCCGTCTGCATCACTGCTGTCTGCCGGGATGCTGTCGTCTGCGTTTCCGCTTCCGTCTGCATCTGCTCCGGTCTCTGTGCTGTCAGCGACATCTGTAGTATAATCAGAACCTGTATCTGCACCGGTCTCTGTACCTTCTGTCACATCCTCACCATCCGCCTGGTCTGACTTGTTGTTTCTGTTGTTCCTGTTGTGTTTGTTGTTTTTGTTTCCGCCGGACGCATTGTTTCCATCCGCTGCGGCGATATCTGTGGCATTGGTCTTGCCATCTGTGACTCCGGTATTGGTTCCGTTCGTATCTCCATTGCTGTTTCCACCACTGCCGGAGCCGCCGTTATTGTTTCCGTTATCTCCGCCATTGCTTCCACCATTGCCGCCGTTGTTGTCTGGTTTGCTGCTGTCACTGCCGGAGCTGCCGTTGTTTCCACTGTTGGAGCCGCCGCCGTTTCCGCCGTTGCCCGGATCCTTGCCGTTTCCGCCATCGCCTCCGGTTCCACCGTTGCCGCTGTTGGAGTCTCCGCCATTTCCACCGTTGCCTCCGGTTCCGCTGTCAGAGCCGCCGCCATTTCCACCGTTTCCTCCGGTTCCACTGTTGGAGTCTCCTCCGTTTCCGCCGGAACCTCCAGTTCCGTTATTGGAGTCACCGCCATTTCCGCCGTTTCCTCCGGTTCCGCTGTTGGATTCTCCACCGTTTCCGCCGGATCCTCCATTGCCGTTGTTGGAATCTCCGCCGTTGCCTCCGTTTCCTCCGGTGTTGTTACCACCGTTGCCTCCGGTTTCGCCTGAGTTTCCTCCATTACCGCCGGATCCGCCGTTGCCCTTGTCTGAGTCTCCGCCATTTCCGCCGTTGCCGCCACTGTTCGTGCCGCCGTTGTTATTGCTTTCTCCTGTGGAGCCGCTGCCGCCGTTTCCTCCGTTTCCACCGTTTCCGTTGTCGGATTTACCGCCGTCTCCGCCATTTCCACCGGATGTTGTTCCACCGTTATTATCGGTCTTTCCCGGCTGCGTGGTCTCGGTTCCTGTACCGCCGTTTCCACCGTTTCCGCCCGGGTTCGTGTTATCTCCTGTTGCGTTTCCGCCGTTTCCTGCATCACCGCCTTTGACGGTTCCGCCAGGATTGATGGTGATGGTCTTATCGCCTGCGCTGATTCCGCTTCCACCGTTTCCACCATTGCCAGGGATACCTGCTGCGGAATCTCCGCCTTTACCGCCGTTTCCACCAGTTACCGTTCCACTGACTGTCGGAGTGATCTTGCCGTTACCATCGATACCGGCTCCACCATTTCCTCCATCTGTGCCTTCTGTGCCGTCTGCACCATTACCACCGGTCACGTTTGCATCGCTTCCAATGATAATTCCGGCATCTGCTGTATCACCACTGGCTCCGATACCGGCTGCTCCATCCGGATGTTTAGCAGAACCGTCCCCGCCTTTGATCGTACCGTTTACGATCTCAAGATTCGTTCCCGGATGTTCGTTGCTGTTAGCATCCTTGACAAATTCCAGTCCCGGTTTTGCCTCATGATCATCATCTGCCTTGTCGCCTGTGATGGTATGTCCACCAAGGTCGATCCTGATATCGCCCCATGTGTCCGGGATCTGTACTGTCTGGTCAATGTCCTTCTTTACGGTCACCTTGCAGTTTCCGTTATCATCCACTGTGACTTCCACGTTGGAGTTTTCCGCTTTTTCTGTGTTGTCTGTGGCATTGTTGCTGTTTGTATCGCCTGCGCCTTTCTCTTCGAACTGCTTCGCAATGTCTGCTGCGTCCACAAGGGAAGTCTTTCCGACTGTGGAGCCGAAATTGCTGTGGCTGATCTTGTATTCCGTTGCTTTTTTCAGACCAGATGCAATTCCTTTTCCATTTTCATCTGTCTTGAATTTCAGTGTGTGTCCGACCGGATTTCCGGATGTGTCCAGTTCACGCACGCTGTACTCTGTTTTTGGCCTTCCTGTAAAGGTGAGCGTATGGGCTGTCTGTCCGATGACGGCCGGTTTGTCATCCGTCACTTCCACCGTGATGCTTGTCGCAGCCCCTGCGCCTGCCTGGAAGGTAAGTGCCGCCGCATAGATGCCCTTGCCTTTTGCGGTCAGTTCATCTAATTTGTCCTGGTCTACGGTCACGGTTGCCGTGATATCATCACCGTTTGCACCATATGCCTTCACATTGGCACGGTTCTTTGCATCAGATGCTGTCAGGTTTCCGACATCGTTCACATGGATGACGAAATCATCCGCTGCGATGCTGCTTCCGTCTGCCCCGTTCACCACGTTTGTGCGGTATACCGGGATGAGCGTCACTTTATCTGCCGTCTGGCTGCTGATGACCGTTGTTTCATTATAGACTTTTCCGGTGTTTGCCTTATCCACCCAGACAAAGAAGCTCTCGTTGTCCGCTTTCAACCCGTCTGTCACTCTCTGCATTTTTGCAAAGACAGCCTCTGCGATTGTTCCGCCGTCAATGACGGTGATGCGCTCCCCACTGGCGATCTGTGCACCGTTCTGGTCTTCAAAGATGAACTGGTGCTGTTTTTCCAGATCGACCGTCACCTTCCATGCCTGATAGATGCCGTGTGTAGTATGGGTATAGACGCCTGTCGCACTGTCGTATTCGAGTGCCCTGTCTTCCAGTGCTTTTTCGATGTCGATCGGATAACCATTGACTGTGATGCCCTTTAAGCCGTAGCCGTCATCCGGTTTGATCTTGAGCACCAGTGGAGCGTTGTTCTTTACGATCCTTGTGTATGTGCCGGAATTTTCGTTCCATGCGCCATCATCATTTAAGAGTTTTCCGTTGTTTACCGTAACCTCCACGGTCTGTCCCTGCTCAAAGGTCACGTTCAGTGCCTGTGGCTGTTTTACTTTCTGTGTCGTATAGGTATAGGTCTTTGCACCGGTATTCTGGAGCGCTGCAGACACATCCGTTCCCGCATTCTCCGGCGATTCTGACACGTCACTCCAGTAAGCTGTCGGAGCAAGTCCGTTTGCTGTCGTGTCTTTCAGTGTCACCTCCACCGTCTTATCATCTGCCACGATGACATGCTGGAACTGTGATGCGCCTGTCTCCTTTGTGACCAGTGTATGGTCTGTCACTTCTGCCGTTCCTCCTGTCACATGGAGATGTACGATGTGGGATGGCGTAAAGACTGCTTTTAACGTCACATCCGCTTTCGCCGGCGTGTATGTTATCTCATAGCTCTTTTCTGTCCAGTTGAATGTCGCTGTTGCAAACAGATCTGCATTATGATCTGTCGTATCCGTCAGGGCTGTCAGGATGGAAAAACTCTCTCCCTTCTCCCCGGTCAGGTCTGAATAGTATCTGTCGTCAAAATCATCCGGCGTAAAGGTAAGTGTCAGTTCCTCATTCCGGTTTACCTGGATGCTTCCATCTGTAGCCAGCTCATAGGTGTTGCCGGATGCATCCACTGCCTTGAAGACTCCCTTTGCGCCGCCGGCTGTGAGCCCTTCCACATTTAAGGTCGTGAGCTGGCGTTTTGCCGCAGCATTGATGGTGATGTCACCGGTTACCTGAGGGATCGTCACTGTGATGCTTCCATCTGTTTCCTCTTTGCATACCTGTGCAAACGGCAATGTCTCTGCCGCTCCGGTATCACTTTTTTTCATTGTGACGGTAAAGTTGTCCTTATCGAGGTCAAAGTATGCCTTAGGACTGATCTTTACCTTGTACTGCTGTAAGTATCCCGGGTCAGCCGGTTTTGCGCCGCCGGAGATCTCTGCATTGTTCCCGGTCGTGACCGCCACGTTGAATGTTCCGAGATAGTATCTCTGTACGCTGTCGGTCGCATTATAGGTTACTCCGTCGATCACGATGCTCTCACCTACCGGGATTGTGACATAATCACGCGACGGATATCCGCTGTTTGTCGTGCTGCCCTGGCTTACAGTCACGCCATTTGCCGGTGCTGCCCCCACTTCATGTCCGAACACGTCTGCACTTGCCCCGGAAGGGATCTTTACATCTGCTTTTTTGTCTGTATTCCTCCGCTCCACGGTCACTTTATCCGAAGCGTTTCCTGTCCCTTTGGTCTTGACGGAGTCTGTATCATCTAACCTGATCTCTGCTGTCTTGTCTGCAGGAACTTCTGCTTTTGTCACCAGTTCATTCCGGTACATGGCATCCGGGATGTAGACCAGGGTGATGGCATCAAAACTCTGATTGGTATATGTGTATGTCACATCCCCGATCTTTAAGGTGAGTGCGCCTGTCGTGTTATGGTTCTTGAGATATGGTGTATCATCCCCTGTACCGTTTGGCACAACGACCGATGATGCGCCTGCCGGGGTTGTCACCTTGTAAGTATTATGGTCTACCGGACTGTAAACGTTCAGTGTTCCGTTATCCGATACATTAAGTGTTCCGTCTTTAAGAGTAACGGTTCCATCTGCTGCAATGTCAAGCGTTACATCCACCGCATCACCCGGTGCGGAGAACCATGTACCATCCTTGCTCTTTAACTGAACACTTTTTTTCATGGTTCCGCCTGTCACTGCTGTGACGGTATCTTTTACGATCTCGACTGTGTCTCCTGCCTGTGCCGTATCCAGTGCATCGGCAAGAGGGGCGTATTTCACGCCGTTTATCACAGCCTCAGCATCCATTGGTGCTACCAGTACGTTGGTCTCACCTTTTTTGGTGTTATCCGGCTGTCCCGGGTCGGCTCCGTCAGCGTAGCCGCCGAATTCGACGAAGAAACCACCCGATGTAATGTCCGTATCTCCAGGCACATTTCCTTCTATTATATCATTCAATGTTTTTATATCTGTATTTCTTACCATTACACAGGATTCCTGCCCTTGTACATCTGAAATTGTACCATTTAGCGCACCATAAGTAACTGATGCACGATTGGGTTCACCACTTCCCCATAACGATTCAATTTTCTCTCCTGTTTCTGGTCCTGCCGCCCAATAATAATCCTGACCATATTTTACAATCCCATTTGTTATCCTTCCAAATGGAGTATCATTGAGACTCGAACCATCTTTCATAATTAATCTTGTGCCAGCTGTCCACGTTTGCCCTTTTTGTAATGTTAAAATATATGATAATTCATCATTAGATGTAATTGTCGCTAAGTATCCTCTTTGACCGGCTAACTTATATGTTTTTGCTCTATCATACGCTGACGTCCATGATACTTTCTCATTAACATGCAAATAATAATGACCACTGACTGACCACTGTGTCAGTTTCATTTGATCAAGATCTGACTCAAATCCTTCATTATCATTTGCATTTACTGATACATATACATTCATATCACTCACATAATCAAATGTCATAGTCTGGATTTTTTTCTCTATTTCCTGACTGGATTTTTTATCCATAAAGATCCATGTTGCTGATCTTCCATAATCATCCCTTACGGTTGCATTATTTAAAATATCATCTGGCAGCTTACCGTTTGACAACGTAATTGTCATCAGGCTTATGTCATCACTGCCTGTATCAATCTTTGCGTTTGTATATTGGAATTTCTTATGCGTCTCATCTGTCCACACCGGTGTTCCCAGATTTACGGTATAGTTCCCCTGCACATTTGCATAAGATGCCACTCTATAATTTGCTGCATATGTCTCCACTGGTTCTTCCGCTGCGACTACTTTTACAGTCCTGCTGAAGTTTATTACTTCCTGTGTTGCATTTGCAGCTTTCGGAGTCTGCTCTTCTGTAATGTTTACAGTATCTGTATCCGCGGACTCTTCTTTTACAGTGTCTGTATTTCCATCATCCTGATTTTCTGATTCTTGTGCCTCTCCGACACCTGTGGATGTTCCCTGCAGCTGTCCTGCATTTCCGCTGTCTGTCGGGTCTTTTGCACTGTCCGCTTCATCCTTATCTGCCGGCTGATCTGGCTTGTCCTGATCTGCGGTATCTGTACCAGAAGTCTGGTCATCCCCTTCCGGTGTCTGATCTGTATTTTCTATCGTTTCCGTGGTATCTACTGTTTCTGTGCCAGACACCGTCTCAGTGCTTTCTATAATATCCGCACTCTCTGTGTTCTCCACACTTTCAGTTTCACTTACACTGCTTTCCTTTTCCGTCAGTGCGTATGAAATCTCATAATCTCCTGCCACATTGATATCAAAGTTTCCTGTATCAGTGACGGACAGGGTATATTTTTCACTGTCATACGTGATTCCTTCCGTCAGATCATAGTCTGATGCACCTTGCACCAGTGTCAGTTCCGGTGCTTCATAGGCCTTGCTCTGCTCTTTTGCACCTACGCCGTGGATCGATCCGATGAGCAGTGCGGCTGCCATCACAAATGTCAATGCACGGTTTGCTTTCGTCCTTCTCATAGGTTTCCTCCTTAATTTTTATTACATAAAAAAGCTCCACAACATAATGTAGATTATGTTGTGCGAAGGGATAGCTCCTTTGCCCGGTTGCACCGGGATTTTGGATAGATTTATAAAATTTCTGGTTTTTAGCAGTTATCTACGAATGTAGTGGAATTAGAAAAACAAGATTTTCAGCTGTAAAACCGTGAAACACTGAAAAATCAGGCGTTTACAGAAGTCTGGTCTTATTTTTGTGCAAAAATGGCAACAATATCCTAGAGAAGTACTATGAAATTAGTGCTTCTTTTACAAAAAGTGGGATTTTTTGTCGAATTTTAGCATCAGACTATTGACGTTTATCGGATTTTTTGATAAAAAAATAGTACTTGGAAGTTATTGGTAATAATTACCATACTTTCATCTGAATGCATTCACAACATAATCTACATTATGTTGTGTCTTTTTATTTCTGTCGTTCAGACGACCAGATCCAGACGCTCCAATTTTTTGACATGGTCTTCCTCTGTGGTCGCTAAGTAGATCCTTGTGGTATTGATGCTGCTGTGTCCAAGGATATCCGCAAGCTGGCTGATGTTTTTATGTATGCTGTAGTAGACGCGTGCAAAGAAATGGCGGAGGTTATGCGGAAATGCTTTCTCCAGTGCAACGCCTGCTTTTTCGGCGTTTTTTTTCATTTCCGTCCAGATGTTGCTGCGGTCTACCGGGTTTCCGTTTTTTGTGATGAAGACTGCGCCGCTTCTGATGCCTTTCTTTTTGCAGTAGTCGAGCAGTTTCATTTTCAGTTTGTGTACGAGATAGATCTCGCGGTGTTTTCCTTTGCAGGATATGCTGATCTTTCCGGTGCTCACTGCCTCCACCGTGACCGATGCAAGTTCACTGATGCGCATGCCGGTGCTGCCGATGATCTCGATGATCATGGCAAGGCGGAGGTTGCCATTCTCTTTTGCAGTTGCGATGAGTTTTTCGTATTCGGCGCGCATCATCTCTTTTTCCTGCGCATAGATGTGGTTTGGCTGGGTCTTGAAGATCGTGACGAAAC
>UMFZ01034323.1_pt1 | contig 13644 bp, 16 predicted proteins | sample 1965141 | NCBI WGS metagenome assembly UMFZ01 (sample SAMEA4836059, study PRJEB28245) | human gut metagenome | biome: gut microbiome; material: fecal sample | place: Denmark | collected 2008
ATTTTTCAAGTAGGTTTTTCGCAAAAGAAAAGAGGTGTCGCAATTTGCTAACACCTCTGCACCTTTTAACTCAATTTATTTCTTTTTAACTCAACAATGTTAAAAGCAAAGTTTTTGTTTTCATTGAAAATTACAGCCTATAAAGGCTTTTTTGTTCACTTAACTTTTATCCTACAATTTGTGCAGACCGTCTGCACAATTAGATTGTTGCCTCACTGGGGCAACAATCTAAACAAAGCATAAATCTTTGGTAATAGTTGCATTGATTTTGGATTCACTGAGTCCAAAATCTTTAAGAACTCTTTTACTATATATTATCCTTCAACCCATAACACCGATACAATATATCTGTCATTTTTGTTTCCATTGAAAATTACAGCCTATAAAGGCTTTCTTATTCAATACGACTATTTTCAAATGTTCTATATATAATGAGTTCGATACATAATAAGCCAAGTTCTCTGATAAACTCCGGTGTAATTTTCCAAAACGGAGATTGATGCAGCTTTTCAAAAATAAGCTTCAATATCTCCTGCAAAATACTATTGATGATATTGATTTTACTCGTTATTGCTTTTTCAGCGACGTTCTAATCTTCTGTGCCTGCCACTTCTTCTGAGGTCATCACATATACGATGATAAGCGAGATATATTTTTTCGCTTCTGAATCCTGACGATTTATATGATTATAGCAATTTTGAATTTCATTAGCAGCCATTTCGAGTTTCAGAGTATCATATTCAGACATAATGGAATCTGCCATTATATCTGCAACCGCTTCTCTCCAGGCAGCATTGAAGCTACCGTCAGAAGTCTATGTAAGGTGAAAGAACCAGAGGAATAATCTTCTGGCTCTTTCTTTTTAGGTCTATAAATATTTCAGCGAAACTACAATTTTCTCTCCATTTTCATAGTCACAAACAAAACGACTGTCTGATTGTTTTGTCAGTAAAAAGAAGCTTTCATTTGTTTCGAGATTAAACTGTGTGGCATTTTCCGTTGTTTCTGCTTTTGCTTTATCGAAGCATTGCTGCCGTTTAACCTTCAACATTCCTATCTGCTTCGCTGTTAAGTCATACACATCTTGTCTGCCAATATTCTTTTCTATGTTGTTGGTCTGCATCACAGACTCCAGATATTCCACATACCTCTGCGGAAGTAATTCGTCCGCAGGGATTATCAATTCTTTCGTGTCTGAACATCGAATTTTCTCAATCAGCATTCCTATGATTTGGGGCGAAAGCACCAGAATGTCTTGGTTTCCTGTGATGCGTATCGTATATTCGCATATCAATTTTCCATTCCTCTTAATCTTTCTACAAGTGCTTCTTTTGAAAAGCTATGCATTGATACAAGGGTAATCAAAAGCGGTACAGCAATCAGTACAAGCGTATATGCAAGGACAAATACTGTTGGGAATTTGAATGAGATATAAAATGCTCCTCCGTTATAAAGTAAATGTGTAAGCACATATCCTAACAGCGTTCCGATTGTCATCGTTACAGCCACAGCCACAAACACTAAGAGCAGGCTTTCTCCTAAAAGCATCTTTCGTATTTGACCTTTTGACATACCAATAGATTCAAGCATTGCAAGCTCCTGTTTACGGGTAACAATATTGGTAATCAGTGTATTCATCATACTTAAAATACTGAACATCATAATAAAAATCGCCAACCCGCTGATTGTTCCGAATATTGTATTTGCTGTTTGGGCGTAAGCCACTTTTCTGTCGGCGTATGCTTCCAAAGATAGCTCTGCCCTTTGAGAAATCATTTCATTTAATGCTGCACCAACTGTGCTTTCCTTTTCTGTATCAACCGATATAAGAAGGTGGGCATTTAGGCTTTCATATGGAACAAATTTTTTCACAGCTTCCTCCGGCATAACAAACCAACCGTCTAAACTACTGTTGTCCAAAGTATATTGTTCATTTAACAGACCAAGCACCGTAACTTCTTTTTCTGCCATTTTATTACCGTCATAATAGTGAAGTGTTAGAGTATCCCCAACGCAAAACTGCCAACCATAGATTTCCTGCACATTTGTATTATCTGCAACAAGGACATAATCACCTGACATTAGTTTGTCATAATCAGCAGTTCCTTCTTCAATGTATTTCTCGATTTCTGTTGTTTCCTCTTTGTTCATCGGATAAATATAATCATTATTGTCGTATTCATCCTGTTGTGGAAAATCAAAACTTACACCGAGGCTTTTCAGTTCTTCTACCTTTTCCACCCCATCTATGGCAGAAATATCCTCTACCATTTGTTCTGTTATAGGTGTCTGTGCCTGCATTCCACTCATACCGTTTTCATTCAGTTCAACGGCAGCATCAGAATATTTGATATGGAACTCTGCTTCTTTCCATATACCCTGCCTTGCATAATTATCTTTATCAAAAGAGGTCATAAATGTCGCCGCTGTCATAAAGAGAATACCACCAAGAGCAAGAGAAAGCATTGTGATAACCGCTTTCTTTTTATTCTTAGAGAAGTTCATCATACCTAATCCAAGTGGCGTAAGGCTGCGACACATCTTATTGTTTGCCGTCTTTTTCATATCGTCCTGTGCTGTATAGCGAAGTGCTTCCATAGGCGATACCGCAGCGGCTAACTTTGCAGGCTTATGAACGGAAATCATCGTAATGACATAAATAACTGCAAACACTACAACCGCCATAATCAAAGTATTGATGATACTAAATCCTGACGGAATAATAAAGTATCCTGCAATTCCGCCAATCAAAATACCGATAGGGGAAGCATACAGAAACAATCTGCGTCCTTCTTTTGATACCAGTTTTTTCATCTGCTTTTTCGTCATACCGATAGTGCGAAGCTGACCAAATTGATGAATTTTGCCGATGACGGATAGGTAGAATACGCCGTAAATAACCAAAATACAGGCAAGCAGGATCACGATACCTATCAAACCATATTTTAATACATCCTGTGTATCCACAGATAAAGAGTCCAGGAATGCTTTTGATGGGCTGACATATTTTCTTTCAATACCTGCGTCACTTCCGATTAAATACATCGCTTCTTTGCAATCCTCGGAACGCATTGTTGTTGCACCGTACAGCTTTGCATAAACCTCATAAGGTTCGTCCTTTAACTGACTGCCACTTTCAGCATAGCTTTGTGAGAAAAACGCCGCAAACTGTTTGGCATTTTCTCCGCCTTTCAAAAGACCTGTAACCGTAAAGGTTTCTGTATTTCCATCATAAAAATTCAAGGTAATCTGACTGCCGATACTCGCATCAATGCCCATTTTTTTTATCATAGCACCTTGTACTGCGATTTCGTTTTCCTGTACAGGTAGCTTACCGCTTTCTAATTCTCCGATTTGAATTTTATCGGACAGCTCACTTACATAATACGGAATAACCTCAAAGCCATCCATTTCAGAAGTCGTTCCCATTTTAACCTGAATTTGATATGCAATTCTTTCATCATCCTTTAAGGTTTCTACCTGTTCATTTGTAAGATTATAGTAACCCACTTCCTGTGCGTGGGAGAGTCTTCTCTGATTATCCTCCTGCTGACCGACAGCATACATAGAAATTGCCATTAAGAGAGCCGCCGCCAAAACAATGGTAATCATCACAAAGATGTTACGCATACGGCTTGATTTTAGGCTCTGCTTTGACATCAAAGAAATCATTTTTGCCGTTATCTTTTTATTGTTCATTCCGACTGCCTCCTTACTTTGCTATTTTGCCATCCTCAATGCGTATTCTCACATCCGCCTTTTCAGCGATTTCAGGGTTGTGGGTAATCATCACGATAGTCTGATTAAACTTTTCGCTTGTCATCTTCAAAAGGTCGATAACCTTATCGCTTGTACGGCTGTCAAGGTTTCCTGTCGGCTCGTCGGCTAAGATGATAGCAGGCTTTGATACCAACGCACGGGCAATCGCTACTCGTTGCTGCTGACCGCCCGAAAGATGGCTCGGATAGTTAGAAAGTTTCCCGTCAAGTTCCAAGAAACGCACAATCTCTTTCAAAAATTTCTTGTCCTCGGTTTTTCCATCCAAACGAACAGGAAGCACGATATTCTCATACGCTGTAAGATAAGGGATTAAATTATAGTTCTGAAAAATAAAGCCGATACGCTGACGGCGGAACACCGTAAGCTGTTCTTCTGTAAGTTTTTCAAGGCTCTTATCCTCCACCTGTACACCACCGGAAGTAGGGGTATCCAATCCACCAAGCATATTGAGTAAAGTAGATTTACCACTACCCGATGTACCAATAATGGCAACAAATTGACCATTTTCTACGGATACATTTACATCATCCAGAGCTTTAACAAGGCTCTCGTCTTTACCATAGTATTTTTTCAAATGGGTTGCGTTTAATATTGACATAGTAATTCCTCCTTGATTTGTACCACTTGATATGCCCATCATATTCCATTTTAATAAAGATACAATAGCAGACGCAGTTTCTAATATTCAGAACGCAAAATCTAATATAAGCATTTAAAAAGCCTGCTGTCCGTGATAGACAACAGGCTCATAAGCCACAACATATTATGGGATTGGTATTAAGATTTTTAAGGTGAATTTCTCATTCTCGCATTTGATAGTCAGCTGCCCATCATATTTTTCTGCAGCTTTTCGCATATTAGAAATGCCGAAACCGTGAAGAAAATCATCACTTTTAGTAGTTCTCTGCTTTGTGTATTCTCTGTTTTGTAAACAACTATTTTCAATCAGTACGGAAAAGAAGTTTTGTACCCGTCCTGCTTTCACAAGTATCGCCCTCTGTTCTTCAGGAAGTTTTTCACTTGCTTCTATGGCGTTATCAAGTCCATTCCCGAAAATGGTACTAACATCCAAAGGCTCAATAAAATCTACACCATTAAGGTCTGCGGTAACAGATAATGCAATATGCTTTTCTCTTGCCGTTTCTGATTTTTCTTTCAAAATGATGTCAAGAATATCGTTCCCCGTATGCTCATAGTCCTCATACATTGCCACCTGCGATTGCAATTTTTCAACCATTTCTGCCGTTTCGGGAGAATTGATCTGCCGTTGCAAGACAAGCAGATGATTTTTCATATCGTGGTAAACGGAGCGTACCTTCTCCTCATCTTTGAGTTTTTCCTGATAGTAAGCAAACTGCTGTTGAAGCTGTGCAATCTGCATTTTGTCTTTCTGTTCCTGTTCACGAAGAAACATCGTATTTTTAGAGTATAGAAAAACAATAAGAAAAATCAATATAAAAATTGTCAGACTGAAAAAAATAAGTATATGTGGTATTTTGCTTAAATTCAAGACATTATAAACGCTGAACATCAATGCAGCAAAACCCATCATAAAAACTGTTGATAAAACTGCACAATCATTTGCCTTGATTTTGTACTTAAAGTTTTTTAATACCTCATAAATGATAATCAGTGAAACAATACGAATAGCAATTGCAATAACATACACTTCCCAACGTAGAATATTTTGACCATCTATCACGACCAAAAGCATATTATTGAATATAAACTTCGAGACTGGATAGACAAATGCCTCCACTAAAAAAATACAACAGATAAACCAAATTTCTATAGCAATAACAGTTTGGTAAATGGACTCTTTGTAACTGACTTGCAATACTATGAAAGCCACGATAAAAATGATTGGCATTTTGAACGCACCAAGCCCCGAAAACCAAGTTAATATCCAAGTAACCATGAACATTATAATCGGCGGGATATATTTACATAATGATGTATGAAAGCGAGACTCCTTCAGTAAAATCCCACTGATAATATACAGGCAAGCCATTTCTACTACTGTACTTAATATATCTAAGCATTGATAAACCCACATTTTATTGCACCTCCAATCTTGATGATATCGGCAATAAAATCTTCAAGAGAAATTTTCCACTCTCACATTTGGTTGTCAACTGACCACCGTATTTCTCAGCAGCGTTTCGCATATTTGAGATACCAAAACCGTGAAAAAAATCGTCTGTTTTTGTGGTACGGCTCTTTGTGTTTCCGCTATCCTGCAAGCAGTTATTTTCAATCAGTACAGAAAAGAAGTTTTGCATTTTCCCCGCTTTCACAAGGATTGCCCTCTGTTCTTCAGGAAGTTTTTCACTTGCTTCAATGGCGTTATCTAATCCGTTCCCGAAAATGGTGCTGATGTCTAAAGGCTCAATAAAATCTACACCATTAAAGTCTGCGGCAACAGATAAGGCAATATGCTTTTCTCTTGCCGTTTCCGATTTTTCTTTCAAAATGATGTCAAGAATATCGTTTCCCGTATGCTCATAGTCCTCATACATTTCCACCTGTGATTGCATTTTTTCAACCATTTCTGCCGTTTCGGGAGAGTTTATCTGCTTTTGTAAGACAAGCAGATGATTTTTCATATCGTGGTAAATGGAGCGTACTTTTTCCTCGTCTTTGAGTTTTTCCTGATAGTAGGCAAACTGCTGTTGAAGCTGTGCAATCTGCATTTTGTCTTTCTGCTCTTGCTCACGGAGATAGAGCGTGTTTTTAGCATATATAAAAGTAATATAGAATGTTAATGATAATACGATTCCACTTACAGATATAGCAATGTCTACAACTCTACTCAAATTTAAGTAATTATAGTTTACTAATATATAAATCGAAAATCCGATTAGGAAAGTAAATGTTAATATAAAACAGTCTTTTAACTGAATTTTATATCTAATGTTTTTAACAAGTTGATATGACACAAAAGCTGCCGTTAAGCGAATAAGGAATATTACAATGTAAACTTCCCAACGCAAAATCTTTTGTCCTTCTACTAAAATAATCATACCATCGCCATATATCCAAGTTGCAACAGCCATACCCATAGTTTCTGAAAATAGGCAAACTGACATAAACCATATTTCCATCGCTGTGAGCATTTGATAAATAGAGTCTTTATAACATAATTTCAAAACAATAAAAATACAAGCAATAAGAAATATTGTTTTATATGCACCAAGTTCTGAAAACCAAGTTAAAAGCCAGCTGAGTGCAAAAAGTGTAGTCGGTGTAATCCATTTACATATCGGAGTATTAAATCGGGGTTGCTTCAAAAAGCAATGGTTAAAAGTATATAGGAGCAACACTTCCGTTAATGTGCCTATAAAATCCAAACAATAATAAAGTCCCATTACAGCATATCCCCCCAGAAGTCCGTCAGTTTCATCATAAAGTCCTTACGCTTCGGCTGGCTGATTGGAATACGCTCTCCTGTGGTCATCACAAGTTCCAAGCTCTCTACACTTTTCACATAAGCCATATTGACCACAAAGCTCTGATGTGGGCTGGCGAACTGCGGCTGTGCTAAGAGAAGGGCGGATACTTCTTTCATATTTTTGTAGATTATCTGCTGTTGCCCCTCAAAATGAAGCATAACATTTCTCTTTTCGGTTTCTGCATAGCAGAGATTTTTATACAGCACCTTATACTTTCCATTATCGTTCTGAAAGCTCATATATGGCTCGTCTTTTCCTTGATAACGGGCAAAATAGCGGTCAAGCTCCATTTTTAAGACGCTATATTTCACAGGCTTTAAGAGATAATTGACTGCACCGTACTCATAACCTCTCCATACATATTTCTTCAAAGAGGTTAAGAAAATAAGCCCAACGGTGCTGTCCATCTCGCGAATTTCCTCCGCTGTCTTTAAGCCGTTTAGCTTTTCCATCTTTATATCCATAAAAATCAGGTCATAATCTGACCTGTATTCCTGCAATAACTCGATGCCGTCGTGATAGATAAAAAAGCAAAACTCTTTATTCGTTTCAGCAGCATACATTATAAGATTTTCTTTCAGCTCATCAATGAGCGTTTCTTCATCATCACAAATCGCTATGTTAAACATTTCTGTACCTCTTGTTGTTATATATCCTCCGCCTGAATAGGCTTTTTTTACACTATGCAAATTGCTATATTATATCAAAATCTAAAGAATGAAGTCAATATTCACCCAATGACTTGTTTATGTACCTAAAATGAATTCTTAAATTCCACTGCCCCACTGGGCGGTGGAATTTACTCTCGCACAGTAGATATTTACTCTTTCACACAATAATGTTATGGTTGTATCTCCTTCTGACAGCAGTAGAAGGAGCATTATCATGAGTAAATATATACCAGGAAATCAGAAACACTTAACATTAAATGACCGCATTTACATCGAAAACGAATTAGCAAAAGGAACATCTTTTAAAGCCATTGCTGCTTTTCTATGTAAAGAACCAACAACCATATCCAAAGAGGTACGTGCTCACCGAATCTCTGATTGGTATCACAAAGGCACTTTTTATAATTCAAAGAACTTTTGCATCCATCGTTACCACTGCAAGAAGACTAATGCTTGTGGAAAAATTCTTCTCTGTGGCATTAAGTGTACTTCTTGCCCTACTTGTAATCAAACTTGTAGAGATTTTGAAAAGGAACGTTGTAAACGCTTAGACAAAGCACCGTATGTTTGTAATGGATGCCAAGCATACCCCTTATGAGCTTTATCCGGTTCAGACTCTCTCAAATATTCCTTAAACGGGTCTTTTTCCATATCCACTACCTTGCTTCATAGTCTTATAATTCAATCTTACCTAATTTGTGCAGACTGTCTGCACAAATTCAAATCTGCACTATTCGCTTTCCTGCAAATCCTCATCAGCTTTTACAATCATCTGTCTGTACTGTTCCTTCACACTTTCCGGTGCAAGTATCTGTACCTTGCCATTAAAGCCAAACACCCAACCGAAAAAGGTAGGACTGGCTGATACTTCGGTCTGTACTCTGAAAGACGTCATATCATACGCAAGGGTTGTCACATCTTCTCCGAAGCGGTCAACCATTGTTTTCATCAGGCTGTTATCACACCGTAAATCCACCAAAACCTTCTCGCCTGAGAACATAAAGAAAACTTCCTTTGTGTAATTCTCAATATCAAAATCATCAGGCATAGGAATAATGTCCTTATCCAATATCTCCGGCTTGGAAGCAATACGGTCTACCCTGAAATTGATAACCTTGCTTTTCTTCTCTGAATATCCGAGAACATAATAATAGTCCCCACACCAGAGAAGTTTATACGGACTGAACTTATACACTTCGCCCTTGTTCTTCAGAACCTTTTTCTTTAATCCAGTATAATCATAATACTGGAAAGAAATCTGCTTACCTGCATTGATGGCATCGTTTATAGCGTCAATAATGTAATATATCTGCTCATTATCCGGCTTAATGCGATTGACCACATAGTTATTACGCTTCAGCTTTGCCACCTGCCCCGGACTGGTCATCGTATGTATCTTCTCAATCAGAGTTTCGCTTTTCTTCTTTGTAATGAACTTCGATGACTCCACTGCATCTATCAGCAGTTTCAGTTCCGGCAATTCAAACTTACGGCTGGCTACAAAGTATTTGCTCTGAGTAGAATGGATAGTAACAATGTCCATCCCAAACTCCTGAAGTGCTGCAATGTCTTTTGTGACTGTAGTTCTATGTGCAGATATTCCGTACTCATCATTCAATATATTGATTAACTGTGTTGTGGAAAGAGGATTTTCTTCATCGGTTCGTTCCAGTAAAATCTTTTGTAAATATAAAATCCTTGGCTTTGTTTCCATAATTTTTATATACCTATCGCTCCATCAATAGTATCTGTCTACTTTTTCTTTTTAATCTTAGGTGCTGGCAATTCATCGTACATTGCATTAAATAGTCCTGTTAAAAATTTCTTATTATCCACATCTTCTACAAGCAGCATTTCCCTTGCCCCATCATACGGCAATTCATAAGTAGCTGTCGGCATATATGAAATTGCTGATTTTATCGGTTTTACAAGTAATCTGTCATCATAAATTCCGCCGACAATTTTACCACGATAATAAATAATATATTCGCCCATCATCGCACGGTAAGTAATCTCGTCCAATTCTGCCAACTGCTCTAATACAAATTCCAAATATTCTTTACTTGATGCCATTCGTTTATCCTCTCTGAAAAATCATTTTACTTACCTTATAATTTATAAAACACAATTTGTATATATTTCAAATAAAGCTACGCTTACAAGTGAACTCGGCGGTAAAATGATATGTATTATTCTTTGGATTTTCAAAATCCACCAATCTAACAGGCGAAACAGACGATAAACGCTCGTAAAAACTGCACCCTATATCATCATTATCTAATTCCTGCCTAATAGTTTTCAATGTCTGTTCCGCTTCTCCTGCGTGGGTAGGATTAAGCCGTGCGAACTGCTCCTTGAAAACGTTAATTAAGATATTGGTATCAGGGTCATATACTGTGCCTGCCATATCTTCAGTTATTTTCCGAAATAGGTATAACCAAAGCGTGTCAAATGAACCATTGCTGGCATTTGAACACGGGTAGCTTCGTTAAACTTATTTTTCTTACCACTTGCCGCCATCTTCAGACCTCCTCATATCATTCGTCTAATATGACTTCACATACATCGCCAATATCACAATGAAATACTTTGCAAATTCTCATAAGCACATCAAGGGATACTGTTTCATTCTTATTTAATTTTGTTGCAACAGACGATGAAATCTCCGCAGCACGCATTAAATCTTGTCTTTTCATTTGATTATCAATCATAAGTTTTTGAAGTTTGTTGTAGCTTATTCTCATCTGTAACGCTCCTTCGTATTCTCCGTTCTTTTTGGTTACAGTTACTCGTTTGACATTATACTATGAATAATCTATTTTTTCAAGATATAGGGATTTATTCGCAACTCATATCCGATAAGGTATCACTTTTTACAGACACCTAATACAATTCTTTTAAAGAAGAATAAAAAAGAGATGCCGAAACACCTCAATTATACATTCTATTATTAACATTCAATGCAATCATTGCTATGACCTTTTCTATCGGCGGTTCTTTTCCGTCCGGTGCAACTGCTTTCCAAAAAGTGATTGCTTCCGGTTCAGCACTTTTCATTGCTTCCCAAATGGCAAACTGCATTTCCTCTTTTCATAGACTGATAAGTAATTTTTCAAAAGCAGAAAAGAAGTGACAATGCCAAGATAAACATGATATAATTTGCACAAAGATAACAGAGAATTATGAGGTATGAATATGAAAAGCTGGATAGTATCTATTTTAGCGTTAGTTTGTATATTGGGATTGGTAGGCTGTAATAATCGAACTATGGACTATATTATAGAAAATGAGCCAAGTATTATCGGAATTGTGGAAGAAGTGCATGATAACCTTATTACCGTCTATATCAATACAGAAGATTATCCAAATGAGGAAAATTGTCAAGTTTCATTAGATGCAGAAAACAAAGACAGTTATACAGACGTTTCTGTTGGCGATGAAGTTGTCATATACTATAATGGAGAAATAGCAGAAAGTGACCCTTTACAAATAAATACTGTATATGCCATTACATTAAAAAAACCAGCAAATCAAAGTGTTGAATGAAATAAAAAAGAGTATTACAAAGTAGATATTTTTTGTAAATTAAGGAGCAATTAGGTTATGAAAAAAATCTTTTCTTGTATTTTGGCTATTATTATTTTAGGAGCGATGTTATCTGGCTGTAGTAATAATGACAGCAAAGAAATGATAAAAAAAGCGAAAAATTTTTCTATTCCTCATGAGGTCTCAATCAATCCAACAAAAGAGGATTATGGAATACTCGCATACAATTTTTTGCATTATATTCAAGACAATTATCCGGGACGTATCGCTGGTACGGAAAAAGAAAAAGAAATGGCTGTGTTTATCCTTTCTGCCCTACTGAATGGCGAATATTCTGAAAAAGATATATCGATACAATCTTTCAATATAACGGAAGCCGTTCCTATGATGGATGAGTCGATAAAAAACAAGTTCGAGGGTGGCAAGCAAAGCAATTCAAGCCAAAATATTAAAGTAGTAAAAAAGGGGGAAAGTGAAAAGACGATTGTTGTTGGAGCACATTATGACAGTGCTGGAACGCATGGTGTAGATGACAATGGTTCTGGTATAGCTGTTGCATTGGAAAATGCCTTGCGAATGGCTGATACTCAGACGCACTATACTATTTGTTATATATTTTTTGGTTCGGAAGAAAACGGAATGTGTGGTTCAAGAGAATATGTTGAAACTCTTTCCGAAAAGGAAAGAGAAGATATTATATTGATGATAAATATTGACAGTGTTCTTGCAGGAGATTATCATTACCTGTATGGTGGAAATGTAAATGAGCATGAAAAAGTAGATAGAGCTGAAGCAGTAGTTAAAGCGTATGACATTGCAAAAAAGCTTGGATTGGCAATACAATTACCGCCAGAGGGGAATATCGATTATCCATACCCGACAGGGCAAAAAAGAAGCGACCATGCCCCTTTCAATGATATAGGTATTCCGTACATTTATTTTGAAGCGAATAATTGGGAAAACGGTTCTCCTATTGAAACAGAAAAACATGGTTTAATAATGCACACAGATAAAGACGATTTAGATTTTATAGAAAATGAGTATGGCGAACGTGCTAAAAATACTCTTACTGATTATTCAACGTTACTTTATTCTTTGCTTCAAGAAAATGATTGGGAACAAGAGTATAAGTGAAATTTTTAGTTTCAATAAAATGAATAGAGCATGGAAAGGACAGGGACAAAGGTTTCTGTCCTTTTCTTCTGCCCTGCTTTAGAAACGTGCTTTCAAGGACGCAAACGACAACCGACGGAGTGATCCAGCCACGGTGGCGGGAAAATCTCCCAAAGATTTTTCCGCCATGCTTGCAAGGGGCTGGTTCGCTTCGGCGGTTTGGCGAGCGTAGCGAACCGTTCGAAGCACCCGTTATCTAACAGGGGGGGTACTATTACAAGAAACAAGGCACAAAACGATTACAAAAATCCCGATATGAAACGATGTACGAAGTTATAAGAACTTACTGTACTTGCGACATTGCTTTTTCTACCCGACAGGTCGAAAACAACATATCGGAAGCACAAACTACATGGTGTATGCTCCTATGGGCGGATGCCTTTTTTGATTGGAGGAATGAACATGAATGACATGGATTTTATCGAAGCATTGAAAACAAAACGGAACGCCTGCGGTTATTCCCAAAGCAGACTGGCAAAGGAACTGCATATCAGCAGACAGAACCTGAATGAGATTGAGAACGGGAAAACCAGAGCCAGCAAGGAAATGAAGCATACGCTCCTGCATTATCTGGACTACTGCAAATGCACACAGCCTTTTACTGCACACAGCTTGCAGAGAAGAACATGAACCCGAAGAATTTACAGTATATCATGGGACACGCAAGCATAACGATAACGCTGGACTTGTACGCCCATGCGTCAGAGGCAGGAGCAAACAGAGAATTGAGAAGCCTTGTAGCATGATTTACAACGATTTGTACAACGTTTTCGAGTGAATATATAAGGGATTACGTGCAGTTCTGCGGTAGACCTGCGATAAGAAAAAAACCGTCAAGCCCTTATAAACAGGGATATATTGACGGTTCGTGATAGTTATAAAAAGATACTGAAAAATCTATGCTGTTTTTATACTGAAAAAGAAAGCTCGTCGATTAGGACGAACTTCTGTGCTTTATGGAAGTATTTGCTTTGACTGCTTCACAAGTGTATCTATGACTTCATAAATTCTGTTTCTATCTT
>UMFZ01029876.1_pt1 | contig 13523 bp, 15 predicted proteins | sample 1965141 | NCBI WGS metagenome assembly UMFZ01 (sample SAMEA4836059, study PRJEB28245) | human gut metagenome | biome: gut microbiome; material: fecal sample | place: Denmark | collected 2008
ATGGACGCCAGCAAAAAACGCTGCAAGCCTTTGTTATCAAAGGTTTGCAGCGTTTTTTGTTGTGCTGCACACCATAGACAAGACCATCTGCCGATAGTTTAGGGGTTCTTAATTTTTATGTGTTACTGTAAATTTTTTTGCTAATTGGAAACGAACAAAAACGGAGTGCTTGCTAAGAAAAATTGACTTCTTGCTAATTTGAGATTTTAGACTGCTCTTTGGGCGGAGAGCAGAGCTGCCAAAGTATTTGCAAGCTCCGGTGATTTCTGAAGCTGCTCCACTAATGCAGCCAAGTCTAAGGTTTGCGCCTGAGGCTGTTCCGGTTCCTGCGGAGGCTTTACACCTCTCAAATCAGGGTTGGCGTAAAATGCACTTTCAAACTTCTGGGCGTTGATCTTGCGGTCCTCATCAAGGATGTGGGCGTAAACTTTGGTAATCATATCAATTTCAGCGTGGCCCGTATCTCCTTGCGTTGCTTTCAGATCACCATGGTTGAGCTTTAGTTTGTAAGTGGTACTGGAATGTCTGAGGGAATGGAACACTACATTAGGCAGTCCGGCTTTTTCTTTCAGCAGGGAAAATTCTTTCTCAATAATCCGATTTTCACATGGTCTGCCATTTGGCAGAGCCACCACTAAATCGAAATCCTGGTATTCATCCCCAAGAAAATCCTTTAATTCCTGTTGAGCCTTTCTCCATTCACGGAGGATATATGCTACTGTTTTCGACAGCCAGACTTTTCTTTCGCTTGACTTTGTTTTCGGTTTCTTCAAAATCAATCGAGTGCTTGTATTGGGCATAAGTGGAGTGAAAATGTGGAAAATATCCTTTTCTCCCAACATCTCAATCGCCTGCTTAGAGGCTCGCGTTAATTCTGCCTCAATATAAACATAGGCATTATCAGCAGCTATATTTTTATCCTCAATATGAACATTCTTCCAAGTAAGACCAAGAATTTCACCCATTCGCAGAGAACACGCAAACGCCAGGTTCATGGCGATATAAAGTTTGCTGTCAGTACATTCATCCAGGGCGATACGGATTGTATCGGCATCCCAAATATCTCTTTTCTTGTACTCTGTTTTCGGTAATACTGTGTTCTCAAATGGATTTTTTTCGATCAACTCCCAACGGACAGCCTGCTTAAAGGCACAGCGGAGAAGTTTGATAATCTTCTCAATATTTTGGTTGGAGATAAATTCCGTTTTAGGCTTTCGGTTTCTTTTACAAACAGGCGGGGTTCTTTGTAGGGTCTGGATATACTTGTCTACCACACGGGGAGTAATTGCCTGAACTTCCATATCACCGATAATTGGATTGATATAGTTTGCAATCAGAGCAGTTTGGCTGTCATACATGGATACGCCCCATTGTTTAGCCCCATAAGTGGAAACAAAGTCATACAGAAAATCAGATACTTTCTGATTATTAGGAGGAAGAAAAGTACCATTGTTTTGTTGGTTTTCAACCTCCGCTTTCCGTTTCAGTGCCTCTTTGTGAGTATGCCAGGTCTCCCATTTTTGTTTTGTTTCGCCATGTTCATCAATATAGTTATAAACAACAGAATATGCTTTTTTACGTTTGATAATAGATGCCATACAATCTTCCTTTCTTCGTTAGAACGACTGCTCGTCTAACCATTCATCAAATGACCTTTTGGAAATTCGTATAGCGTTACCAACTCTAACTATTTTGAAATGTCCCTCTTTCACAAGATTATAAGCGAAGGTTCTGCCGATATTTAAGATTTCAGCGATTTCCTCAACCTTGTAAGTTCTCTGTTCGGGGACACTACCTTGCACACTTTTTGATGTTTGGCTCATTATGTCCTCCTTTCTGCAGCCAGACAAGATAGTGTGCGGAACATAACTTCCTACAACTATTTTACCGCGCTGTTTGCGTCTTGTCTGCTGCTAATAAAAAGTTTTCGATTTATCCATATTTGAAAAAGACAAGTCAGGCGGCTGTCAGCACAGCTCCACGGGAATTTCACCCCTGCATGGTTCTCATGCAGCCCTACCCATTGCCTGCGACGCTTTGAACGCTCGGACTATGGCGATAAGGGAGTACCGGTCTTTCTGTGTGTCTCCGCCCACAGGCCGCTACGCCTGTTTTACGGCATGGTATTGCTCGCTCGCTCTAAAGAGGTCATGGCGTACCTGCCGCATGGCTCGGCACAGAAAGGATGAGCCTGGTTGTCCTATACTGTCACGGAGTTATCAGCCGGACTTTCTTTGTCAAGGAACATTTATGGCGCCCAATCTGCACCAAACCACAGAACAGGGAAAGAGAGGACCTAAAGCAAGTCTGAAGTATGCAGGATTAGATTGGCAGCACCTTAAAGCCGGTTATGATGGAGTAAAGAAGTTTTGCCTCTAATCGGAGGCGTATATCTTCATCAACGCAAAGGTGCTCATTGCCATACTCATCGTTCATAGGTCGCATGGCGAGGAAACGGATATAGCCCTTGTAATGATTGAGCACAGCATTAAGGGCTCTCTCGTCACCCTCTGAGGCTGCTAGAATGACTGACAGCGGTATAGGGTCTCTTAAATTTCGGGCCATTCAAATCCCTCCTTTTCCAAATACTCACGTAGTTCTTTCAAAATACCTCCACGACGTTTGCTTATGGCCTGACGAACCACATTAAGCTGATCGCTTATTTCACGGTCTGTCATTCCCAGGAAGTAGGACAGCAGGATAACATCCCGCTTTTCTTCCGGCAACTTCGCCAAGGCTGCCGCCAGCAGATTGCCAACTACAATCACTTTTTGTCCAAGTACTTCAAAGATATATTCATCCTGAAAATACTTGTCATAGGAGGCGGCCTGTGCCAGCTCGTCCGGTGTCATATCATCCAGAGATTTTTCCCGATCACGCTGCTTTGTGTATTCATTGAGAATACGGTTAGCCTCGTTCTTCAAAACTCTGGTACAGAAGCCACCAAACTGGTTCTGAACACGCTGCTCATAGGAGTCTTTCATTTTCTCACCTCCTTTCGCAACCAGCAAAAGTGGGTGATGGATTTCCTCCCTTTCGCAGGGGTAATCACGGAAACCGCAATTTGGCAACCACCAAAGAGAAAAAATTTTTGAAAGTTTCCAGCGGGCAGCAGGATACTCACTAAAACACAAAAAAACCCGACTGAAAAAACAGTCGGGCAGATGGAATAATTAACCGCTATATGGTGATATGTGTGTTCATCCTGTTGGCCGGAACATCCCGATTGAGAAAATCGGCTTTTTTTGATGAATAAATATCAGGCGGAGAGAAAAAGGACATGACGATACCTCCTGGATACCGCCATGTCCTTAAAAATGGGCGACTTTAACACACCCTCCATATTCTATTTTTGAAAAGAAAATGGCGGCTTTGATTGTTGTATCAAAACCGCCGTCAGGTTGTTCAATTTATGTTAAGCGCATAAAAATTTTGTTGCCAAACAACGGTTTTTTTTATTTCTTGTCTGGTAACAATTATTTAAGTAACGTTTCTTATTGGAAAAATCTTTTTGCTAAATTTTCAAATTCTTCCGCATTTGTTAATATAGCAGGGTGTCCTCCCGAATTAAATAAATACATTTCTCCATGTCCGATTTTTTTAAGCATATCTCCGTAAATTTCTTCAAAATAAGTTGGGGAAACATCAGTAAAAAATTCATCTTTTTTACTGCCTGTCATAAGAATATCCGGTTTGAAATCGCCTAAACTTTTGTGGAAGAATTTTCCTATATTTTTGTCATGTTCGAGAATAGCCAAAGTATCTTTATCAACTATACTTTCCCAATCTTCTCCTTGCATATATTGATAAAACAAGCGCATATTTTCTATTTCTTTAGAAACTTCTCTATCGGCTTTTACATTTAACACAAATTTTTTTAATGGAATTTCTCCTTCAAAGCTATCTGCAATTATTTTTGAAACGAGTTCAGGTGCTTCTAAGCCTACATTTATAGCAACCAATGCTCCTCCACTACTTCCCACAATATTTACTTTTTCATATTGCATTGTTTTCAAAAAAGCAATAACTTGTAAAGCCTCATCAAACCATAAGTCTATTGGAAATTCTGTAAGTCTATCTGATTTTCCATGTCCCAAGAAATCAATTAGAATTATCTTGAAATTATCTACATATTTCTCAACAACACTTAAAAACATATTAGAAGAAGCGGTATTCCCATGTAGAAATATAAGTGGTTTCCCCTTTCCTATTTCTTTATAGTAGATATTTTTATCATTATATTTGAAATATGCCATATACAACCTCCCTTTGATGTTCATGCTATAATTATACTCGACACGATTTATAATATAAACCGCTCATTCTTTCTTAAAATAAAAATGTGCTGCATATAAATGCAACACATTTCTAAAATCAACCATTTTTTTGTTTAAGTATTCTTTGTATGCTTTTTTCTGTCAAAAAATATTTTTCTGATAATCCTTGAATACTCATTCCACTTTTATAATCAAAATAAATTTGACTATTGCGCGAAGCTAAAAATTGCTTTGTATCTGTGTTTTCTCCCCAACTTTTTTTATTCTCCTGCTTTTTGGGAATATAAATTACTTTTCCCTCTACATACTGTTGAACTTGTTCTATCAATTCTTTTGGGAGTAAATCAATAGAGTTCTTATAGCTCATTTTGCACCTCCTAAAATATTCATTAGGATTAGCAAAGGCTATATCACTCATAGTTACATATTTTCAACTGTTTTGTGCGATAGCCTTTGCTATGCACATAATTTATTTACAGCCATTTTCACAGAACTCCTTTCATTTATTCAAAGTATTATAACATTTTTTTGCTTTAGTTTCAATAAAGTAGAAGCTAATAGATGAGTTATTTTTGTCAATAATATGATGTGTGTACTCATATTCCAAAGGAAAGGTGAACGATAAAATGTAGTTGGGTGAAATAAATATGAAACGAACAACAGAAATTTACGATTTTAAGGCTTTTGGCGCAGCTATTAAAGCCGCAAGAAAAGCAAAGGGAATATCAAGAAACCAGTTAGCAGATAAGATGGGGATTGCTCCCAGGTATATTGCCTCCATAGAAAACAGCGGACAACATCCAAGTCTGCAAATCTTCTATGAGCTCGTTACCTATTTGGAGGTTTCCGTCGATCAGTTCTTTTTCCCTGATAAAACGGTGGATAAGACCACGCAGCGCCGCCAGTTGGATACACTACTTGATGGCATGGGAAGTAAGGAATTAACCATAATGACAGCCACGGCAAAGGGTATACAGGAGGCTAACCAGGAGGAAGAATAATCCTCAATGATGAATTGAATATGGCATGAAAAGCACTATGGGAAATATGCTCTCATAGTGTTTTTTTGTGTTTTTCAGGTAGCCAAATCTTCTCTTTTTGGATTACCTAAGTATAAGAGAGAAGAAAAACAGCAAGCACAGCAAACGAGTACCCGTTTGCGATTTTCCGATTTTCAGGTCCCTTGTCCGAAAATGAAAAATGCTTGTTGGGATAATCCCAAACCCTTAGAAGAACGGAGGAAACCGATGGCAAACCGAAAGAGAAATATCCAGATGAAATTCTGGGTGACAGCCGGGGAAAAAGAGCTGATAGATGAAAAGATGAAGCTGCTCCCCACACAGCGGTATGGGGCATATCTACGGAAGATGGCGATTGACGGATACATCATCTACACCGACACCACGGACATAAAGGAGATGAACAAAATCCTGTCAGCCATCAGCCGGAACATCAACCAGATCGCAAAGCGGCTCAATGCGGGAGGCCCCGCCTATGCAGCGGACATTCAGGAGATCAAAGAAAGGCAGGATGAGATATGGCAGTTACAAAGACACATCCTATCAAAACAACGCTGAACAAGGCTATAGCCTATATTTGCAATCCGGGGAAAACGGATGATACCCTTCTGGTGTCCTCCTTTGGGTGTTCTGCAGAAACCGCCGACATAGAATTTTCCTGGACCCGCCGCCATGCTATAGACAAGGGCACCAACCTGGGCCGCCACCTGATACAGGCGTTTTCACCTGGGGAAGTCACGCCGGAACAAGCCCATGAGATCGGCATGAAGCTGGCAAATGAAGTGCTGGGCGGCAAGTATGAATTTGTCCTCACCATCTATATAGATAAGGGGCATATCCATAACCACATCATTTTTAACTCCGTCAGCTTTGTGGACTATCGGAAGTACCATTCCAACAAGCGGAGTTATCATTCCATCCGCCGCACCAGCGACAGTTTATGCAAGGAATACGGTCTGTCCGTGATTGTGCCGGGACAGGACAAAGGAAAGAGTTACATTGAGCATACTGCCGAGAAAGCGGGAACCAGCTATAAGGCGAAGCTGAAAGCCGCCATTGAGCGGCTCATTCCCCAGGTATCGGATTTTGAGGAACTGCTGAAAAGGCTGGAGGCAGAGGGATACGAGATCAAGCGGGGCAAGTATATTTCCTGCAAAGCCACGGGACAGGAACGGTTTACCCGTATAAAAACCTTGGGCGTGGATTATACGGAGGAAGCTGTCACCTCCAGGATTGCCGGAGGCCCCCGTCCGTCTAAGTAGCCAAAGATAGGCGGTCATAAGATCAGCCTGCTCATTGACATACAGAACAACCTCAAAGCACAAGAAAGTGCCGGGTACGCACACTGGGCGAAGATCAATAACCTAAAGGAGGCCGCCCGCACGTTCAATTTCCTCATGGAACACGGTATTGCCTACTATGAGCAGTTGCAGGGAAAGGTCGATGAAGTGATTGCCGAACAGGACCGGCTCCTGTCCTCCATCAAGTCAAAGGAACAGCGGATAGGCGAGATCGGTCTGCTGATAAAGCATGTTTCCGCCTACCGGGAATACAGGCCGGTCTATGAGCAGTACAGGAAATCCTCCGACAAGGAGAAATTCCTGAGAGGCCAGGAAAGCCAGATCATCCTTTTTGAGAGTGCCGCCAAAGCCCTCAAACAAATGGGTGTTCAAAAGTTGCCGGATGTTGCTGCCTTGAAAAAGGAGATGAACTCCCTCACCGCAGAGAAACAGCAGGAGTATGGGGAATATCAAAAAATCAAAGTTCAAGCAAAGGAACTGGATACCATTAAGCGGAATGTGGACCAGTTTTTATCTGTTCCGCCAAAGGAAGAACGGGAGAAGAACCAGGAACGGGAATAGAGATACACATACACATGGCTTGCTTTGAAAAGCTATGATATAATTTGTATGATACTTAAATTTGAGATTGAGGTTTGGTTATTTATGGCAAATAGAGAAAATTGTGTTTATTGTGGAAAACCAATAACAAAACGAAGTCGGGAACATATCATTCAAAATGCGATAGGTGGGTTATACGAGTCAGAGGACATTTGTTGTCCAGATTGCAATAACTACATAAGCAAATATATTGATGTTCCTTTTACAAAAATATTTAATGCAATTATCAGTAGAATTGAGAATTTCACAAAAACCAATAATAAGAAATCTAAACCTGTTTACACAGGAAAAGCAGCTTACAATGGTAAGATATATGATGTTTCAATGAAGGCTTGAAAAGTAATATCATGCCCGGAATTAAGTAAGGAATTAAAATGTGATATATCTAAATTAAATTTTGAAATTCTTGCTTATAATTTTCCCATTGACAATACCTCATTTGTAATGGGGTTATCAAAAATTGCCTTTAACTTTGCTTTAGATAAAGGAATAAGTTTAGATGTTTTGAAAGATGGATTAAAGACAAAAGTAACCGAAAATGGAATTGGAGATATTTCTTTTAGGTATCCTGTCATACCATTCGTTCCTTTAAATCCAATGGATAGGCACATTGAATTGAATACAAGCATGGAACTTTATCACAATCTAATTTTATTTAGTCAAGGAGAAATGCTTTGGTGCTACATTGACCTATTTAATACATTCCAATATTATGTACTCTTAACAAATAAATGGGATAAGAATATCTCCATCCATGAGACCTATCTGCAGTTACTTCAAAAATTAGATAGATCACTCCCTAAACTATATATCAGGAAGCCAAAGCATATTCTGACCTATGCAATGTTTTACAATGTAGAACCAAGCATGGATTTGGAGATATTCAAAAAGAGAGTGAAAGAAGCAATTCAAAAAGAGTCTCTTAAAAAGAATATGTCAGATGTTATATCTGCGAAAATGTCAGATAAATATTTGACACCAGAGTTATTGACACAAACTGATACGGAAGAAAGAGATTTCTATTTGAAAAGTCTGTTGCTTTATTCACATGAGGATGATAGCTTAAATGAAAAACATTTTAGAACCGTAACTTTAACAGGAAATGATTTGGAGATAACTTCATACCCCTTGTTGATAGATTTGCTGGTTTGTAATGGTGAAATTGATGTACGAGGATATACCTATGAAAAATTTAATCGGCTGAATAAATTTTTGACAGGTTTTGATAAAATAGAAAATTCTATGGATGAATAAGAATATTAGCACCGTGGAAATGTGCATAACATAGCATTCCACCGATGGAAAACGCATTCACAGCACATGGAAAAGCCGAGGCTTTCCCACAGCCTGCAAACGCCGTTTCCCGCAGCCCCTTGATACGGCCAGTTATACACATTCCCACAGTGCCTATTACTGTGAATATCTATCTTTAATTCCTGATGGTATTGAAGTGAATTTCAAAAGAGAATTTGTAATACAGATTCATAATGGAGGTGTACAGATGGGGCAAGAGTATAAAATTGATAGAATAAATTTGATTACATACAAGGGAAAACGACAAAAAGTCGTTAATTCTTTACGATGTAGGTATATGACAAAAAGTCATGTTGTGAATTGCACAGGTCAATCGCAATCCTTTGAGTTTGTTAATTTCAGAGGCTCTCATTTTAAAAAAGTTAATTTCAAGAATGCAGTGTTTTATGGATGTGATTTTTGGGGAACAACTTTTAATGATTGTAAATTCCAAAATGCTCAATTTCGTGATTGTATTTTTATGGCATGCAAATTCAAAAATTGCGATTTTTCAGGAGTGAATTTCTCATATTCGACGATTGTAAATACCAATCTTTCAGAGTGTCACAACATTGATATATCTAAGGGAGTATTTCAGTATAGAAGTTATCCTAAATGCAATATGTCGCAAGAACTTGAAAATGCACTTATGGAATTAAAAAATAATAAGAACTTGAAGAAAAATAAATTATTATATATATCAGATAAAAAATATAATGAACTCAATTTGTTTTTGTTGCAGAAACGTTTTCGCAACAAACTTCTCGTCTTATTGTTAGAATTAGGAAACCATTCAACAACTAAAATAACTACATATAAAAAATTGGAAAGGGCATTGAACAAGTTTCAGCAGACTGCTATACTATAAAGTGTCCCGCCCCACACAATCGAGAGGTTGTGATGCTAATGATGCTTAGAAATAAGAGATAGGGGACTGTAACATGATAGCTAACATTCGAGGAGGGATGTCCATGATTTCTGATTGGGGTACTTTTATCGGCTTTTTTAGTATGGTAATTGTGAAACTTTTAGGTCTGCTCCCTCTCGATTGTTTGGGGTAAATGTTATCGAAAAATGAATATAAAAAATAAGGAGTACAGCCACCACCACGCAAGCGGTAACTGTACTCCATTTTTGTGTCTGGAAAAGTGGCGAAAATCGACACTTTTTCCTATCCTTTTGAGCCATAGGGAGGTAGAGGACAAATCCTATTACCCATGTATTTTAAGCCCCACAGAGCCGAAAAAACCCTCTGTTTTCAACCCTTTTCCCGCCGCTTTTTTGCCCTATCTGTCTGGTAGAGAGGACAGGCGACTATTCCGGCTCGGAAACTCTGCTTGCAACTATGGATACATTTTCTGCAAATCTTGTTGTACTGCCGCCTGCCGTTCTCCCCAAGAAAGAAGCTCCATTCCTGTTTCCACTTTTTACTTCGGCTCATAGTTCCGGCCCATCCTTTCCGGGCTTGCCGATCTCCGTGGGCTTTCGTTCGGCACATTCCTTTTTGGCCTGGGAGAGCTGTCCCAGGACAGAGGGCTTATCCATTCTCGGCTCCTTATCTTTTGCGCGCTCCCCGTTGTTGATGATACCGTCGATCATACCGTAGTCGTCCTCTACCTGGACCTCCGCATTTTTCAGAGGGTTCTCCGGACTTGTGAGATTGAGCAGGAAATTTTCCCGATCATCCACGGTCAGATCAGGGAGGGCTTTTACCAGATCGACCACCGCCGCCTGGACAAGAGGGCTATCCTTAAAGTGTTCTATCAGGCAGAGGGTGTCCAAATCAAGACGGTTTCCCTGTACCAGGGGATACTCCATACCGCTGTACATGCTGCCATCCTCCAGGGTAAAGCCGATACCTTTTATGCCGTGAAGCCGCTCTGCCGGGATTGCCTGGTATGCGGTGACTGCCTCCTGCAGGGTCAGGTTGTCATGGTATTCTCCCAAAGAGGGGAACTCCATGCACTCCGCTGTATAAAAGGTGATCTGCCCCATATCCAGTTCCGCCTTTTCTGGCTGCTGTTCCAAAAACTCCGGCACCTCCTTGTATCCAAAACGGTCACAGAAATGGGCGGTCTCTTTCCCATATTCCTGCAGAACCACCACGTCCGATACAGAAAGGCTGTGCCCCCGGAAGTTATCCGGGCGGTGGATATTGAGGTTAGTATAAATGCTTTCCAGGTTCTCCCCAGGGGTGAACGAGGCAGCGTAGACCGCCTCATAGTTGGCCCGGTCAACGGAAAGACCGGCAGCCTCCAGATACTCGCTGCCCTCAAAGCGGTATGGGTGAAGTTCCGCCCCCTCTTTTAGCTGGTATACGGTGTAGGTGTTGATACCATATTCCTTTTCGTAGTCGGTGAGCCGTCCGATCAGTGGAGCAGTTTCCTCCCTAAGGTCCATTTCCCGACCCATATTGAGAAGCCCGGTTTTGATAAGGGAAGTGTTTCCGTCAAGGAGGGTGTCAGCAATCGCCTCCCTTTGTACCTGCTCTTTGGGGAACGCCTGCTCATAATCGGCGCTATATCCCCGGAAATGTAAATCCAGATCGAGGGCAAGTTCCGTCGATACATTCAGGCGATCAAAGTCAGATTCCAGTTCCTCCACATCCTCCGGGGAGACCATCACACGGTATTCCTCCGGGATGTTCTCGCGGTCTCCGTCGTAATATTCCTCAAAGCGGCTCTGATTGTCATACACATAACCGTAATCGGTGAAAGCTCCCGTGTCTCCCAGGGCAATATCACGCCCGTATGCCTCATAGTCGATATAGTTCTGCAGGTACTCCGGCACCTGCATGGTTCCCAGCTCGTCAATGTAATACCGGCCTAGATTGTCGTAGTCGTCAATGCCGGGGTACACATCATATTTATCCAGATTGTCGGTCAGGTTGATCAGGTCTTTTATGCTGCCGGTGTAGTCGCTGATCTCCATGGCGGCCTGGAAGTGTTCATATTCCGACTCGCCCAGTTCTTCCAGTTTGGAAGCCAGGTAGTTGAGCTCATCCAGGTTCTCATATTCCCCTAAGAGGTTATAGAGCCCATCTACATAGCAGTCATAGTCCGTGATGAACCATTCCTCATAGGGATTGCCGAAATCATCCGCAGAACCAATACCGATACGCTCAAATACTTCCTGCAGCTTTTCCGGGGTAGTGGGGAACTTTACCCATTCCCCCACAAGCTCGCCCTCGTTGTACTTTCCCAGGTTTGTGATAAATGCTGCAAACGGAAATTTGCTGTCATGGCTGTATCCCATATAATTGCACCTCCTTACAGTTCCGGCCCGTGTTTGTCTGCCTTTGGCGGCAGCACCTCACGGGCGGCACATTCTTTCTTTGCCTGTTTCAAAAAATCCCTGACGGAGGGTTTGACCTCCTTGTCCTGTTTCACCGTAGGTTTTTCCCGCTCCCATTCATCCCCGGATAAGAGGACATACCCCTTATCCGTGAAATATCCGTTGTCCTGTTCCCGGACTTTGCGACCGAAAGCCTCCGGGTCAATGCCGGCTTTCCACACCTCCGGCATTTCTACCATGCCGCTCTCATAGAGCTGGTAGCGGCCCAGAGCCTCATCACTGTTCATCCCCGGAATGAGGATGAAATAATCAAAGTTGTGGGGATACTCTTTGAACTGCTCAAAGTCCATCAGCCGCAGGGGTGTTTCCTGGACGGCCATCAGCTTGTTAAATTCATGGTCGGGCAGATCGGAAAGTTCCTGTGCCAGCATTGCCAGATCATCCACATGGGCGTACATGGGGAGAGCCAGCCTAAGCCCCGGTACATCCGAGATATAATCATCAAAGAAATACATATCCGGCGTAGCAGAGATCGGCAGTCCAATCTCTGTAAAGGTAGCGGTGATTTCCTCTGCATTTGCCGGGAAATAGAGCCAGGTTCCGGCATTGTCACGTTCTCCGCTGTCATAGGCAGCCGTGTTGGTGATATACGCCTTGAAAATATAATCAGAGGAATTATCCTGCATTAGCGGCCTCCTTTCCCTTTGGTGAACTCGGTCTTAAAGTTGATATACTTCCCGCCTGTATCCTCCATCACGATAACCGCGTCATAGGTGGTATCTTTCTTTTCGGAATAGAGCCCCTTGACTTTGGTTTTCCCTTTAGAGAGCAGATCGGCGGCCATCTTCTTTGTCAGCTCTTTTCTGCGGGAAGTCCAGAAACGGTCATTCTTCCACAGAACAAAGCCGCAGCCCCGGTTTCCGCAGTAAAAATTCTTCTTTCCCTCAAAGACCGGCTGGCCGCAGCGGGGACAGATACCCACAGACTCTTTCTGCGGGGCAAACAGCTTTTGCTTGTCCTCGGAGATATGGGAGTAGCGGGCGATCAGTTCTTTTGCCATGCTTTCAATCCCCTCCATGAATGTTTCCGGGGAAAGTTTTCCCTTTGCCACTAAGGACAACTTATTTTCCCAGTCGGCGGTGAGCTGGGTCGAGGTCAGGACTTCCGGGAGGACCGTTACCAGGTTGATACCGTTCCTGGTGGGGATAAGGTTCTTGCCCTTACGTTCCACAAAGCCGGAGGACACCAGCTTTTCAATGATGGAGGCCCTGGTGGCAGGTGTGCCAAGCCCTTTCCGATCCACATCATCCGGCATATCCTCTGTTCCTGCGTGTTCCATAGCGGACAGCAGGGTATCCTCCGTATAAGGTTTGGGCGGCGTTGTGAAATGCTCCGTTACCGTGGCGGTCACATGGTCGAATACCTGCCCCTTTGTCAGCGCCGGGAGGACCGCCGTATCTTCCTGGTCGTCTGCCGGTCTCTCTTTCAGGGAAGAACCAAACGCCTGCCAGATTTCTTTCCAGCCCTGGGAGATAATCTCTTTCCCTTTGGCGGTAAAGGTATGCTCCCCACAGGTGAACACCGCCGAAACGGTCTCATATACATGGGACTTTGCCAATGCACACAGCAGTTTGCAGCAGACCAGGGTAAACAGGCTCCGTTCACCGGCCGGCAGGAGGGACATATCCTGTTTTGCCAGTTCCAGCGTGGGGATAATGGCGTGGTGGTCGGATACATCC
>UMFZ01013305.1_pt1 | contig 13221 bp, 7 predicted proteins | sample 1965141 | NCBI WGS metagenome assembly UMFZ01 (sample SAMEA4836059, study PRJEB28245) | human gut metagenome | biome: gut microbiome; material: fecal sample | place: Denmark | collected 2008
ATGAATTGGCGGTTGTGGCTCTTTTCCAGGAAAACACAAGAAAAGATACGATAGATATTTTGAAGGATACCTTAGAGGCATTAGAAGAAACGAAAGAAGATCCATTGAAAGACGATCTGCTGGAAACGATTGCCTCTGCAATCAGTAAGTTACAGATGATCGAAGATAAATATTATTATTCCCTGGATCTGAATCGTTATCTGAATAACCTGGAGGATGATGCTTATGAAGAATGATCAATTTGCAGTTTATCGTGTGGATCGAAATTCAGATGGAAGAGGACTTTGGCATCTTTCCTATCAGGAAGTGGTGAGTAAGAAACTACCAATCCGGATTGAATATTATCGTCAGATGGATATCAGACCATTATTGCCGGGGGAGAGTGCAATTGCTTTATGGAAACGCATGAAAGAGTCTTGTGAAGTCAGTGATGTGCTTGTACTGAACCAGAATGGGGAGATCCATTGTTATTATGTTAACGAAGACTATCCACAGCTTTTATCAGGGTTCATCCGATTAAACCCGTCAGGTACATTGGTCACGTTGGATACGGAAAATTACCGCATCAGTGGAAAGCCGGGAAACTGGATGGCTACGGATGATATCATCATTGATGGAAAACAGTTTTACCTCATGGAGCATCAGGAATATCACAGGCAGGTTGCCTATATCATCTTGGATAGTTATGGGAAGATGATCATGGAGGAATGTCGGAATGGATTCGATGAAAAAACCAAACAGAAACTCCATGAACTTATGAAACCTCCGGAACGAAAAGAAAAGGAACATCAAAACTATAAAGACAGACTGGAACATTATCAGAAATTCTTTGAGAATGGCACTTATGAGAGAAGCTGGGAGTCCGGTACAGAAGGAAATTATAATATGATAGATGGCCAGGTAAACAATCTGAAACATGCAGAAGAGAAAAAAACTGAAAGAAAGCCGGCACAAAGGACAGAACAATCCTTAGAAAAGAAACCGAAGAAAAGAGAATCGGTGATCAAGAGATTACGGGAAAAACAGATTGCAATCGCGGTGAAATCAGGGAAGCCGGTACCGAGATACTTGGAAGAACAGTATGAAAGAAGAGTATAAAAATATTTGAAAAATGGAATAAGGTATGAGAGAAAAGACAATTTTTTCTTCTATGCCTTACTATATTGAAAAGAAATAAATAGGTTCCGCTTTTAGCATGAAGAAATGGGGGATATTTTATGATATATATCTTGTGTGTGGTATCGAATGACAAAGCAATAAATTTTTTTAAATGAGAAAGATTTATAGAGAAATAGTTGTTTTATTAATTATCTCATCTTCAAATATGATATAATTACTTTATTCATAGGTACGAAGAAAGAAATGCTGTTGCGGAGGGAAATGAAGTAAGATGAATGCAATAAATTCAAATGAACAAATGATAGAGAAAATAAATGAGATTTTACAAAGCAAAAAAGATGCAGTAGTGAATATTGTTAATGATAAATTGACAATTTCAGTTTTTTCTTTGCTTGAGAAAAATTTGCAAAATGTAAAAGAAATTAATTTTGTAATTCGTGATGTGAAATTTTTACCTCAGCAATCAGAAATTTCTCATGAGTTTGAAATCAATCCAACAGATGTATTATTTAATGCGTATGATATAACTGAGAAGAATAAACTACAGCATTTCAGTAAAGCCAAAACTATGCATGATTTTATTGAGAAACACGTTAATATTCGTAGGGTTAATTCAGGTATCCGTATCGGTGGAAATATCCTGATTATTGATGATGACTTTATGATTCAAGGATCCTCTTCTCTTGAGATTTCGAGAAAAGAAGACAGAAGATCGTTTAGTAATATAAATTTTGATACTATATTGAATGGTAATACAGATAAAGAACAGATATTGGGAGCTCTAGAGACATTCAGACGAATTTGGTTTAATGATAAAGTGTCTACAGACTATAAAGAAGAGTTGCTTGCAAGTTTGCAATATGTATATAAGGAGCATACTCCGGAATTTTTGTATTATTTTACATTGAATGAGTTGTTTGGAGAGCAATTAGATGCAGGGGTTGAACGCTTTGAAAAGGATAGTGTCAGGTTTAAGAAGACAGAGATTTGGAATGCGTTATATGACTTTCAAAAGGACTGTGTAGTATCTGCAATTCGTAAACTTAATACGTATGGCGGATGTATTATTGCAGATTCAGTAGGATTAGGTAAAACATTTGAGGCATTGGCGATTATAAAGTATTTTGAAATTGGAATGAACCGAGTTCTTGTGCTAACACCTGCAAAACTCTACGATAACTGGAATTCATTTCGAGGAGATTATAAGGATTCATTCCTGCATGAGACATTTAATTACAGGATAATGTTCCATACTGATTTATCCAGATATAGTGGGATGTCCCGTTCAGGACAAGATCTTAAAAAGTTTGATTGGGGATTATATGATCTTGTTGTTATTGATGAGTCACATAATTTCCGTAATCGTAATGACCGATATGATGATAATGATCAGCTTATTATGACACGTTATGCGAGATTGATGCAGGATGTTATTAAACATGGAAATAACAATACAAAAGTACTGATGTTATCTGCAACTCCGGTAAACAATAGTCTGGTAGATTTAAAGAATCAAATAAGCATTATTACTAGAGATACAGATGCAGCATTTGAAGAACAAGGTATCATAAGTGTTGAAAATCTTTTGCGCAGAACTTCAGCGAGTATTAATGCGTGGGAGAAAACGCCCCATCATCAGAAAGAGCAGCTTCTGGATAGTTTGCCGTCAGATTTTTATAAACTATTGGAACTTATGACAATATCACGAAGTAGAAAACATATTACCAGTTACTATGGTGATAAGGGAGTTGGACAATTTCCGAAAAAAAATAAACCAGATACATATAACAGTGATATTGATACCAAGGGAGAACTTTTACATTTTAAAGAGACAAATGAACTCTTGGAAGCTTTGATTTTAAGCGTATATACGCCTACAAGGTATATTAAGGAGCAATATAAAAAACTTTATATAGAAAAGTATTCACTCAAAGGTAAACATGGTGGAGATATGAATTTTGATACGCAGGCTAATGGTATGATTATTCTCCACAGATTCAATCTGTTTAAACGTTTGGAAAGTTCTGTCTATTCTTTTGAAGAAACACTTCGTAGATTGTTAGAGAGAATTGAACGTACAGAGCAGTTATTGTTGAACGGTAGAGGAAATGTATCTGAGGAAGATACAGATTATGACGATAATGACGCAGACGATATTTATATCGAAGGAAAATATGAGATAGATGTCAAACACTTAAGAGTAGAGGATTATTTGGAAGATTTAGCCAGTGATAAATATATCATTGCTGAAATCCATAAAAATGCCAAGCGTATTCTTGATGAAGAGAGAGATCAAAAACTTCAAGATCTTATGAGAATATTAGAAAGGAAAGTCAAGGAAACGCCATACAATGAAAATAACCGTAAGGTTATTATATTTACAGCATTTGCAGATACTGCAGATTATTTGTACAGTAGACTTTCAGAATATATGAAAACTTTAGGTGTATATTCAGCCTGTGTTACTGGTAAGAGAGTCATTACAAACAATAAAAATGTAGAAAGTGATTTTAATTCAGTTTTATGTGCGTTTTCTCCTGTATCAAAAATGAAGAAGGAGATTCCAGAAGAGGAGCAGATTGATCTGCTGATTGGTACAGATTGTATTTCGGAAGGTCAGAACTTACAGGATTGTGATACAGTTATTAATTTTGATATTCAATGGAATCCAGTGTCTTTAATTCAGAGATTTGGTCGTATTGACCGAATAGGAAGTAAAAATACTAATATCCAGATGATTAACTTCTTCCCGAATATGGAGTTAAATGAATATCTTGGTCTTGAAGCACGAGTAAAAGGTAAAATGACTACATTGAATTTGGTATCTACTGGTGATGAAGATGTTCTGACACCAGAAATGAATGATTTCAATTTCAGAAAACGACAGCTTGAAAGATTAAGGGATGAAGTTATTGATATAGAAGATGCCAATGATAATATTTCTCTTACTGATTTGAATATGAACGAGTACATGAACGAATTATCAGAATATATTCAGAACGTTCCAGAAATTAAGAAAGTTCCTAAAGGAGTGTATTCTGTGACAGACGGAGATAATGATGGGGTACTTTTCTGTTTTAAACATCGTAATGATGCCAATAAGCCTAAATCAGATAGCTCTCTCTATCCGTATTATCTCATATATATGAAAAATAATGGAGAAGTACTCTTTGGAAACGGCCAGGCAAGAGAGGTAGTCAAACAGTTCAGGAAGCTTTGTTATGGAAGGAACAAACCCGTTCCAGAATTGTTTCAAAAGTTCTTTACACGAACAAACAATGCCAAGGACATGCAGTTTTATTCAGAGCTGTTAAATAAAGCCATCAAATCAATCAAGGGTGAAGAAGAATCAAAAGCTACTCAGTTGATGTTTGATTTTGGGGGATTTAACAATGCTTTTGCAGACGAAACGGCAGATGATTTTGAGTTGATTTCCTTCTTGGTAGTGGAATAGAAAAATATAGTCAGGGGGAGCGGTATGTTCAATATACCAGATAGATATAGGGTAGATGTTAATGTGGCTTTGAAGGATTTTATTCCGAAAGATTTAAAGCCTAATGATAAGAAGCGGATAAAGGATGCTGTTAGAAACGTAAAATTAGAATATCAGATTGCTGGAGAAGAGATTCCATCTGTTATTGATGCGGAATATCGTTGCCAGGTTATACAATTTTATGACATGGAAGTGGCTAATATCAAGGATGCCAATTTCCTCGCGGCTACATATCAGAATCTAATAAAACCATTATGTGTGATCCATATACATGACGCAAAAGATGAAGTGTATTCAATGGCAATCAAGCGGCTCAGTCAGACCGATGATATGCAGGTTGTCATTGAGCAAAGTCTATTAACAGATAAATATATGATGGGAATTCCGGATAGTAGTAGAGAAAGACTCCTTGCATATATGAATTATGTACGCTTGAAGAATAAGAATGATAAGGTGCAACTCTATAAGGAGTGGTTTTATAAGGCTTACATGATTGTTAATGAGAAAGCCTATATTCATACAGATAAATTACTTGATGGTAACAGCTGGTATGATTCCGAGCGAACCGCTCGGATATGCCAGAAATATGTTGAGTTAGTAATGACCAGAGGAAAATTAAAGCTGGCAGTTACTAATGCTGATCGAATGAAAGTGAACAAAGAGATTAAGAATGAAATAAAAGCACTTGATGATGAAGAAATATAGGAGGATACAAGTTATGGACAGCAAGGTATCACAGCAGATTAATAATATCGTTGGAGAAAATATAAAGAAACTGGCTCAGTTATTTCCATCTGCAGTAAAGGATGGAGAAGTTGATTTTGATGCCCTAAAAGAAGAACTTGGAGAGTTTGAGGAAGTAGGTAGTGAAAAGTATGAGCTTACCTGGGCTGGAAAAAAGAATGCAAAGAAAATTGCGCAAGAAGATATTGTTGGAAGAACATTAAAATTTGTTCCAGAAGATAGCAAGGATGCTGATACTACTGAAAATCTTTATATAGAAGGAGACAATCTGGAAGTTTTGAAATTGCTTCGACAGAATTATTACGAAGCTATTAAGATGATTTATATTGATCCGCCTTATAATACAGGTAAAGACTTTGTTTATAATGATAATTTCAAAATGTCTGAAGAAGATAGTTTGATTTCTGATGGAGTTATAAATGAAGAAGGTGAGAAATTTATTATTAATACTTCATCACAAAATCGCTATCATGCTAACTGGATGAATATGATGTATCCGAGGTTACGTCTTGCAAAAGATGTTTTGAAAGAATCAGGACTTATTTTTATATCTATAAACGATATAGAAATTAATAATTTAAGAATTATTTGCGATGAAATATTTGGAGCAAATAATTTTGTTGCAGATTTGATTTGGGCAAACAAAGAGGGTGGTGGAAGCTCTGACAGTAAATTATTTAGAATTAAACATGAACACATAATTTGTTATGCGAAGAATATTGAGAATGTTGAGATTATAGGAATTCCAGTTGGAAATGAAGATAGATATAAATCACAAGATGAGTATGTTAAACTTAGAGGTCCATATTATCTTCAGAAATTAGGAATGGGATCAATTCAATATTCAAAATCATTGGATTACCCGATAGAAGTTCCTGATGGTACGTTTGTTATGCCAGCAGATAATAACGGGGGTAAAAAAGCATGTTGGAGATGGTCAAAACAAAAATATGAATGGGGAAAAGACAATGGTTTTATTGAGATAAAGAAGGATAATTCTGGTCAATGGACTATATATACTAAACAATACCTTAAATGTGATAATGATGGAAATATTATTGAAAGAACACAGCGTCCTATGGGGATTATAGATGAGTATTCCAGTACGCAAGCTGCGAAAATGCTTCAGTCTATGAATGTAGGAAAGTACTTTAATTATTCAAAACCATATGAATTAATTAAATATCTCATATCGAGAATGAATTGCGATAATGAAATAATAATGGATTTTTTCTCCGGTTCAGCGACTACGGCGCATGCTGTTATATGTAGCAATGCAGAAGATAGAAAAAAGAGAAAATTTATAATGGTTCAGTTTCCAGAATGTATAGGAGATAAAGCAGACGCGAGCAAAGACGGATATAGGACAATTTGTGATTTAGGAAAAGAGCGTATACGAAATGTGGCTAAACGAATGGAAATACCGGTAGAAATTGACACGGGATTTAAAGTATTTAGAACAGCAGATACTAATATTAAATGGAATTCTTTAACAGATTTAGGACAGGTAGAAGTTAATCAGCTAGAGTATACGCCTGATCTTGTGGATTTCATGCTGAATGCAAATGACGTAGATGTTGTTTATGAGCTAATGCTTCGACAAAGAGACGTTGCTCTTTCAGAGACATTGGAGCAGTTGATCGACATAGGGGGGCGTACGTATCTTTATGCTAGCAGTTACTTGGTATGTTTGGAAACTGAAATTACGGAAGAACTGATTTTTAAACTTGCAGAGTTGGATCCATTACCAATTAAATTTGTTTTTAGAGATTCAGCATTTAAAGATGACATTGCATTAAAAGACGAAACATTCCGGAGGTTGAAAGCTTTGATAGAAAAGAACTCTGGAACCAATAAATCGGCATATACAGTAGAATTTATTTAAGGAGGAATGGAATTATGGCTAAACGTATTACATTCCAATTTGAAGATAATCTCGATTATCAAAAGCAAGCAATTGATTCTACTGTGGAATTGTTTAAAGGTTTGTCAAGACATGTAGATGGTGTTTACAGACCTGATCGTATGCGTATGGTAGGTGAGGGAGATCCAGTTAGAAACAGTGATATTGTTGTAGGTAGTAGATTGCTTGAAAATTTACGAAAAGTACAGTTGTCAAATGATTTGTTTGCGGATAATGCCTTGGTAGATGGCAATAACTTTACGATTGAAATGGAAACAGGAACAGGAAAAACGTATGTGTATCTTCGTACAACTCTTGAGCTGTATAAAGAGTATGGATTTCGTAAGTTTATGATTGTAGTCCCATCGATTGCAATTCGCAAGGGTGTGGAGAAGTCAATGGAACAGTTGGCAGATCACTTTAAACGGCTTTATAACATAGACATTAGCAAGCACAGCTTTATATATGACAGTACGAATCCAAAACAGATTAGTTCAAAGTTGGTAGAAAGTAATGACTTGAGTATTTGTGTTTTAAATATACAAGCATTTAATAAAACAACAAACAAAATCCGACAGGAAGATGAATATGGTCAGAACCTTTGGGAGGATATTAAATATATCAAACCGATTGTGATCATAGATGAGCCACAGAAAATAGAGGGAACAAAAAATAAAAAATCAAAATCGTTAATTGCAATAGAAGACCTTAAACCGCTGTTCACTTTGCGTTATTCAGCAACACACAAGCAGTTATATAATCAAATTTATAAGTTAGATTCTTATGCAGCTTATCAAAAGGATTTGGTTAAGAAGATTGTTGTTAAGACGGTATATGGTGTGATTCCAAAAGATTATCCTTATGTCAGATACCTTGCATTTACATCTGATTTGAAAGCAAAAATTGAGATTTTTTCACAGGATCAAGGAGGAACAATTAGATTTAAGACTTTCAATGTAGGTGGAGGAGCATCACTTGAGGAGTTGTCTGGTGGCTTATCTCAATATAAAAATTACCGTATTGCAGAAGAACCACATAAGTTAAAGCCATTGTCAGTTGCAACAAAAGAAGGTTTCTTCGGATTGGAACTGGGACACAGTAATCATGAAATTGAGAAGAACGAGGCAGTTCGCATTCAAATTAGATTGGCTATACAGAACCATTTCACAAAGCAATTTAATATAATCCGGTCAGGCAGGAAAATTAAAGCACTTACATTGTTTTTTATTGATGCAGTAGATAAAGTGCGTGATGATTCCGCACCAGATGGTAGAGGTGAGTATTTACGCATATTTGATGAAGAGTACAAAAAATATGTTACAACTCACACGCATTTGTTAGAAACAAATAAGGAATTTTTCCCAGATTATATGAATGTACAGGCTGTTAGAGAAGGATATTTTGCTAGAGATAAGAAGAACAATGCGGTAGATGTTGATGGATGGGATTCCTCTTTGGATGATAGTGATGTGAAATTGAAAGCAAAGTCACAGGAAGATATTGATAGAGGAATCAGTCTTATTCTTGAGAAAAAAGATGAACTGATTTCATTTGAAGAGCCACTTGCATTCATTTTTTCTCACTCTGCTCTTAGAGAAGGATGGGATAATCCTAATGTATTTACTCTCTGTACATTGAAAGCAGGAGGATCTGATATTGCTAAGAAACAGGAAATTGGTCGTGGTTTAAGATTACCGGTTGATAATACGGGTAATCGATGCATTGATCGCAGAATCAATGAGCTGACTGTAATCGCAAATGATTATTATGACCATTTTGCATCTGCACTTCAGAAAGATTTCAATGATAATATGCATTTTGTTAAAGATGAAGTTACTGCAGACATTTTGATTGAAACATTGAAATCAGCAGGAATACCAAAAGAGAAAATAAGTCCGAAACTGGTGGATACGCTTAAAGAGGAATTAGTGTCTGTCGGGGTAATGAACGCAGATAATGTCCTGAAAGGTTCGCCGCAGCAGATAACTAAGACATTAGATAATATGGTATTTGTGGATGATACTTTAAATGAACATGCACAACTGATTAAACAGCAATTCAAGGAATTGATGGTGCAAAAAGGAACCAGAAAGATTGAGATAACCAATGGTGATAATGAGCCGTATGAAAACGGAGTCAGAGCTTATGTCACACAAGGAGAGTTTGAAAAAATCTATTTAGGACTTCGCAAGAACCTTATGCAACGTTCGATTTACAGATTCAAAATTGATAAGGATAGATTTATAGATGACTGCATCTTCCAGATTAATCAGTCACTGCTATTTAAGAAAGCAAAGAATGAATACAAAGTCGAAATGGGTAGAGCTAAATTTAATTCATCGCAGATGTTTGTAATGGAAGAGGCTACTTATGGTGAGAAAGAACTGGAGGTGGAAATTAGTTCAGAACCAAAATCAGATTTTGAGATTGCAAATTTTATAATGTATCATACAATGCTACCGAGACTTGCAATTTTTAAAATTTTACAAGGAGTTACGAAACGGGAATTACTCAATAATCAGGATATACTCGATGATGTAACTCAATTGATTAAAGGAATTCTCAATGACACGAAAGCAGCCAATATTACTTCTTATGAAGTAATAAATGGATATGAGTTAGATGAGAGAAATATCTTTGAACTTGATACAATTACAGAAGCGGATTTTGAGCAGGAGTGGAGAGTTTTTAAAGCAAAATCCAATAGAAGTTCTGCAATGAATGAATACTACAAGTTAGATAGTGAAGGTGAATCAAAGTTTGCTCATAAACTGGAAAATAATGAAAATGTGTTGTTGTTTACTAAGCTGAAAAAAGGAGGATTTGTGATTGATACACCATATGGAAATTACAGTCCTGACTGGGCAGTAGTCTGCCGGAAAGATGCATTAAAAGATCCATCTATCGGTATTTACTTTATTGTAGAAACAAAAGCAGGTAAGACATGGGCAGATCTTACTGACGTAGAAAAAAATAAAATTCATTGTGGAGAACTTCATTTTCAAGCAGTATCAAGTGATACAAAGTTTGATTGGGTAAACAGTTATGAAGACTTTGTAAATAAGTTTGGAGTGACAGATACTAATAGAGAACAATTTGAAGTAGAGGTTATGTATGAAAAGAAAAAATGATATGTTCAAAGCCTTCATGGCATATAAGTATTTTATGAAGGATAAAGAAGAAGCAGAAGAAAGAACACAACAAGAAGAGAGAATTGAAGCGGCAAGAGAAGAGAGAGAATATCAGCTTGAACAAATGGAAGACGCTTTAGTGAATGCAATTTCTAATATGAATTCTATATATGACCGTTTGGCTGAAGAAAGTGGCTTTTATGAACAAGTGGGAATTGGAGATCAAATGCTTAAAGATTTGTGGACATATACTTTGTGTGAGTGTGTTTCCAGTGGGATTTTGGATGATTTCGAAATAGAGTCCATTGTTGAACGTATATTAGATCGAGCAATTGCTTTCAATGAAGTGTCTATTAGTGAACACTTGGATAATATGAATTATAATTCTGAATACGAAGAATACATAAATAATTGCTTTGTAGGAGATTCATATTATCCGGGAATGTTCTGGCTTTTGTTAGCAACTATGAGTGGAAATGACGGAGAAAGAGTAAAGGAGAGCATTGGCTTTACAAAAAGCTATCGTGAAACTTTGTTGTTGTTAGATTCATATTTATCCTACGCATATCCAAGTGGCGGATTTCTCGATAAAGGAGATGAAATGTCGATGGAAATGATAGATAAAACTAATGCTTTTCTGCAAGCGAATGATGGAGATTTATCAGTAGGGGACTATCAGTTACAGCATATGTTAAATCCATTAATAGTAACGTTAGGTGATATTGATTTAGAAACTGGTGACGAGTCCATTGAGGACAATTCGGATAGCGAATTTACTGATGAGGAACGTTTTGATTTTTTGAATGTTCTTCAGTTTGAACAAATCAAATTTGATAATGTTACTTCTGACGATAGTCTTGAAGTTATATATAATGTTGTTAACAGAGGATGTAAGAGAATTACTTATTTCGAGGCTTCGTTTGCGTTTTTTGATAATGATGATTGTTTGACTTGTACAGATGATAGATTTCATGACTGTGCGTTAGAAGTTGGAAAGAAATGTTATATGGGAACGTATCCTATTATGAGTGCGGGAGATGTTTCAGAAATAGCTTCAGTTCAGCCTTATCGATATGAATACAGAACAGATGAATATATTGTCAGAATAGATTTACAAACAAAAGAGTATGCTCTTGAAATGCTCAATGAAATCGATGAAGACATTTTTAATGATTTGAATGTATTAAAAATTGAATACCTACGGAAGAAGGATGCCTCATGGGGAGACGAAGTGTATTTGTATAAAATTACAAATGTCGGGAATATACCTATAAAAAGTATTCTCGTGGACTTTGTATATTATAATGAACAAGGTGATACGATTTATACAGATTGTCGTTCTGAAGATATATTGCTTGATGTTAATAGAAGTTTAAAAATGGAATCCTATGTATCTGTTGATAATATTAATGAGAAAGCAGCTTATGGAGAACCATATTCTTATAAGTATGAATTATTAGAAGAAAACATATATGGCGTACAAGAAGTGTATGTCAACCTTCAAACAAAATTATGTAGAGGTTAGCATAAAATGTGGAGAGGAGACTCTGTAAATGAGAGTCTCTCTCCCACCCACATAACAAAATTATTTCTCTTTAAATACGGGTTTGCTGAAAGCCCGGCTGTCAATTCGGCACCTCTGATATTATAACTTTTTATTCTCCGGTACTTCCGAAAGCTCCGGTATTTCTTGCTTCTTCGAGATCCAGAACAAAGTCAGCGATTAGAACTGGAGTGATAACCAGTTGTCCTACGCGCGTATCTTTGCGGAGTGTCTGGGATTCTGAACTAACATTGCTGATGATGGCATGAATTTCTCCGCGATATCCGGAATCGATAGGCGGAAGTTCGCAGACCAATCCTTTTGCGGACATGCTGCTTCTTGGAAAGACATACCCGGCGTATCCATCCGGAATCATGAGACCAAATCCTAAGGGAATCTTTGCAATCTCTCCAGGTTTTAATGTACAGTCATAAGGCATATATACATCAGCTCCAGCATCATTTTCATGAGGACGGAAGGGATAGTGATCTTTCTCTAACCCGAAGTCGATTAATTTAATCTTCATGCATAGATGCCCTCCCTTTTATGAGCAGAGGATAATCTGCTCTCATTATTTCTAATGGAGACCATTCTTTGGGGATAGGAATTCCACAGGACATAGAACCTTCTTCACAAAATCCCCTCTGACAGAAAGGACCGGTCAGCTTCGGTGAAAATAACACCGGATCAAATTCATATAGTTTCTGCCAGATATCCAACATTACAATTCTTGTTTCATCGGTATTTCTCCGGCAGATCCGCTGTCCAATCATATGTTTCCATTCATAAGGTGTAGCACAGATAATCAGAATATTTCTCAAAGCATGAGGAAGAGCATAACCGGCAGAGTCATGATGAAATCCCAGAGAACACAATTCCTGATAACATCTGAGATTCGATAAGCAGCTTTTCAGATAAAGATCAATGTATCTCTGTTCGGAAAAAAGGATTTCATAAGGAATCGCAAATGCAGCTTTTTCTGAATAGTTGCTATATTGCAGAGATGCACTCATGAATTTTACTTCATTTTGATGACGAGTGATCTGTGCAAGAAAACGTCTGCTTGCCCCTACAATCGCAACGGTGATCACCGTAAATTTCTGTACGGTTGGATGGGGAAGACTGGCAATTCGGTTAACAGTTTTGTCCGTAAAAGATTTCTGATAAAGTGCCATAAGATCATCCATGTTTTGAATAGAATGCCCCTGTTGGGTAAGCCTTGCTGCGAATACCATGTTTTGAGCCGCTTCCTGAATGGTATAACTATTTAAAATCTTTGTCTCAATGT